>OIEA01000326.1_pt1 | contig 22308 bp, 24 predicted proteins | sample 1581631 | NCBI WGS metagenome assembly OIEA01 (sample SAMEA3882526, study PRJEB24775) | human gut metagenome | biome: human-associated habitat; feature: intestine environment; material: feces | place: Netherlands | collected 2009/2010
ACCCACTTCTCTCATTGTAGTCCAAAACACTCATTCTATCAATTGATTTTTCTCAGATTCTCTAATCCTATAGAACAAAAAAACAGGAACCAGAAAGGATACATGATATTTACCTTGTCTACTTGACAAGGGGCATACCAACACTCCTGTCTGGTTCCTATGATATCATGAGCATCACTCACTCAATAATTTTGTCCTTTGTCAATCATACGGCATGGTTTACGAGCCTGCACTCATTCCATTTTATGATCTTCCAAACTAATACCTATCTACTGGTGATTGATAAATGCATTAAACTGTTGAAATGACATCCCCGGCGGGACTTCATAGAACTGCGTCGTGGGACTTTCTTTGCCACCACGCAACTCCACATAATAATCTACGATTGCTTTGATTGCCTCATCTTCTGAAGCATACTCATATATTCCCTTTTTTTGAAAATTAGGATGTTCCATATGATAGACTTTTTCATCCCGATAAAACAGGACAAAGCAGTGCATATGCTCATCATCTTCTAAATTTCCATAGTCATCCGGTTCATAGATTCTGCAGCAGAACATCTTATTTTCAACCCGGATCTTATCCAGTAAAAATTTCATAAGTGCGACCTGTTCAATGCATGTTCCAAACCTGTATTCCAAATTTCTTCTAAAGACATAGTACGATATGATTTTCTGAAATTCTTCATTTCTCCGATATGCTGCCCGTTTTCTGTATCCAGCCAGCCGTATTGGATATTTTCATCCATCCAATCATACACATCTTCCGGTGTCCTGATCTGCCCTAACCTCACAAAGACCTCCATTGCTCAAAAATCCTGCGTTTTGTGCACAGCATGATTTTTTCTCTGTGAAATTACCACACTGCCCACTGCTTCAATTCTTCCAGACTCGGGTTCTGGTTCAAAACTTCTGCGCCTGCGATCTCGGCTCCTGCGCTCAGATATGGTTTTAACTTCTCGGCTGTCTTTCCGATATTGCTGCCACCGGAAGTTGCAAAAAGTACAATTTTCTTTCCGGAAAGGTCATACTGCTTTACAAACGTATTGATGATATTTGGTGCAGCCCAGTACCAGATCGGAAAACCGATATACAAAGTCTCGTAACTGTCCATATCCTGTACCGTTTCTTTTATTGCCACATCTTTTTTGCCGGCTTTTTCTCTATTGCATCGTGCCAGTGGATTCGTCCACTTGAGGTCTGCCTCTGTATACGGTTCCACCGGTGCTATTTCAAAAATATCAGCTTCTATCGCCTCCGCTAATTTTTCTGCCAGTCCCTTTGTAACTCCACTTGCTGAAAAATATGCAACTAATCTTTTTCCCATGATCCTGATACCTCCATTTCAATTTTATGAATGATTTCACAAAATTACGATATCCTATTTCTGCATAGATTTCAACCTTAAATTTTCTGCATCCGCTTCTTCTGTCTGGTTTTCAGATTCCGCAGCATATAACTGCTTACAATACTCCATTCCCTTACCGGAAATTACCAGTGTGTCCGTTCCATTGTCATCACTTATCGTATCTAACTGCTCATCTAAAATTTCAGAAAGCATTCCTTCGCTATCTTCTGTTCCGTTTGCTTCCTTGATTGCTTCTTCTCTTCTCTCTTCTTCTGTCTTCGGCTCATTTTTCTTCGCTTCTTTTGCCATCTGTTCGCCGCGTTCTATTGCTTCATCCATCACATGGAACATCTGTGAGCTGTTATATTCCTGTTTTGCTGCCGCGATCTGGTCATCATAGGAATGTAACAGTTCTAATTTCTTTGCGATATCGTCTAAATCCAAAGACTCCCTGTTTTTCAGATTTTCCTTTTGTGCTTCAAAAAATGCCACCTTACTGTCTCTTTCAGCCTGACGCTGTAACTTCTCCTGTGAGCTCTTTAGCATATTAGAACCCCAGCCGATCCCGTTGGTATATTTTATCTGCATCGCCTGTCTCCTTTCCCGATCATCCTGTTTTTTCTAATATAATTATCGGAAAAAGTATCGCTCTGCTAAAGTATCATGTAGCGAAATGACTGTTTTCTGTAGTAAAACGTTATAATTTACCGGATCTCGATCGGCGTTGCCTCCGGCACAAAGATTATTCCATCATATGTTTTTTCCGGTGTCCGGTATTTCCGGTAGCTGGACGGATACAGTCGCATATAGAATGCATATCCCTCTCCGAGCGAACCCATGTGCATCGGCTGACTGATCTGTTTTGCCAGTTCTGTCTCTTTCGGAATCTGATTAAAATCCAGCCAACACTCCTTGATGCCTGCTATAATTACGATAACTATGATACTAAGCAATGTGATCTTTACGATCGGATGCTTACTTTTTTTATTTCCTGTTTTCATTCTTTTCGCCCTCGCTTTCTTTGATATATAGATTAGGTGGCAAAAGGTGCCTCACAACTTAGTGGCTGGCAACTTGAAACCGCCTTTTGACACCCTAATCTATATTGATCATAGCAGAAAAGGAAATGCGTTGCCCTTTTCTTAGCTTACATTTCCTTTCTGATCCTTACATTTTTCTAAGATTATTCTTTTGCAGAACGATCTGAATAAAATTCAGGTATTTTCCACCGCCTGCTTCCATGGCTTTTCGGTCTCCAACGGCATATTCATTTTCCTGTTTCAGCCAGTCCTCCCAGACTTCTTCATTGGATTCCATCTCACGCACTTCAAGCACGGTTGCCCCCTTACATCTTTTGACCATGTCCCTCCAGTAAGGAACATCATGCATATAATCTAACTGTTCCGGTGTCCACGATAAGAGCAGCTCCTTAGGCAGTGCATCGTGACAGTCCTGCTTCATATCGGGAATGGCAATATAAATATAACCTCCCTCTTTTACAAATGGGAGCAGTTTTTCATCCAGATATTTAGGATCACGTCCGAAATAGTTATAGGAATCTGTTGATATGATCCCGTCAAAAAATTCTTTCTCAAACGGTAACTCCGTTGCATCTGCTTTTACAGGTATGACCTGTTCATCACGCAGCCCCTGCTCTTTAAAAAATGCTCTGTTCTCCTTTGGGTCGCTCCAAAGATCGGCTGCATACACCTGAAATCCATATTCTTTTGCTAAAAAGACGGAAGTCAGCCCCTGTCCGCTGCCAAGGTCACATACGACTGCCCCTTTGGGAATCTTACACTGACTAAGCAGCTCCTCTTCTAGTTTGATGGGATTTGGACCCATGATCTTTGACATCCATTCCTTTGTTTCATATTTTTTACTGCTACTTCTAAATAACTTTTGGCATGTTCCATGTAATCATTTTCTGTTTTCAATTTCTGATAGGACTGCATCCTCTCTTTAGAAAGTGTTCCGTTTTTCAATGCCTTTTGCACCGCACATCCCGGTTCTACCGTATGCGTACAATCACGAAAACGACATTGCAGTGCCAGTTCTTCAATGTCCGAAAAAGTACGGTCGATGCCACTTTTCGCATCCCACATACCAAGTTCACGCATTCCCGGTGTATCAATGACCATCCCGCCATCCGGTAAAAACAGCAGTTCCCGATGCGTCGTTGTATGCCGCCCTTTATCGTCATTCCTGATGCCACCCGTTGCAAGACGTTCTTCTCTAAGCAGTCGGTTAACCAGCGTGGATTTTCCCACACCGGAAGAACCTAAAAACGCCGCGGTTGTTCCCACTGAAAGATAGGGCAGTTTTTCTTCTATGTCCTCGCAGATATCTGACTTCGTCAGCACCACCACCGGCTTTGCACCGCTGTCCCATGCGATAGACAGATAGCGTTCTAATCGCCGCACGTTAAAATCCTGATTCAGTGCCATGCACAGGAATACAATATCAATGTTCGTGGCAACTAACTGCTCTTTCCGGTCGCTGCCTGCCGCTTTTCGCATGAACACGCTTTTTCTTGGAAGTACCTGATGGATCACTGCCTGGGTTCCTTCCCCGGTTTTCCCCGCCATCACAAAATCTCCGACTGCCGGAAAATCAGAAGGATGTGCTGCATCATTGCACACTTTTCGATCAGCTCCCCAAAGAGCCGGTTCTGTTTTTTTCATAATGCTTCTTTTCCTCTTTTCTTACAATTTTTTTACCATTCTTTACAAATGCTTTTCTCTAATTCTTTCACTGCCTCTTGGAATTGCTTCTTTGCACTTTCCTTATCCTCTGCTCCGTCATAAACACTGTAAAAAAAGAACATTGTTGCATACAGACGAACCGCCTGAGCCCTTGCATTCCTGACTCCTGATGATGTAAACAGATCTGCCACATACTCCATTGGTCCTGCTACTAAATACTGCTGATACAGTTTTTGCATTTCCTCGGAACGAAACTGCTCTAAGGTCAACATTCTGCGAAATGACGCAGCAAACGTATCCTCCGTCCAATAGGTAAACTGCTCCTTACAATATGTAAAAAACTGTTCCATGGAAATGTCCTGATACTGCTCTTCCATTTCTTCTAAAGTTCCCTCCGGCATCTCACAGTTTCCTGCCTGCTCTGCATCTCTTTGTTCCATCCGTATTAAAATATGGTCAAAAATATCCCGTTTGTTCTTATAGTGTTTATATAATGCGCCTTTCGTCATTCCAAGCGCTCCTGCGATCTCACTGACGGAAACAGCTTCATAACCATTGCCTGCAAATAACTGTAAGGCAGTGGTCAAAATTGCTTCTTTCGTATCACCCATAAAATCACTCCTTTCTTGTAAACGATTGTTTACCTTTTTTATTCTAGTAAACGTCCGTTCACTTGTCAAAGACTTTTTTCCATACAAAAAAACAGCTAACACATTCCTTAACAGGAATAATGTTAACTGTCTTTCTTTTTCTATAATCCCATTCTAACGATGATCCACTCTAACTGCGGATCGTCACATCCATCTGTGGATATGGAATCTCTATTTCATTTTCATCCAGTGCGTATTTGATGTTTTCGTTCATACGCCATTTCGCATCCCAGTAATCCTCGGTCTTGACCCAGATACGGATGCCCATGATCACACAACTGTCTGCAAGCTCCGAAACAAACACCTTTGTCTCTTCTTCTAACAGACATGCCGGCTCATTTAAGATCACTTGATTTAGGACTTCTTTTGCCTGTCTGATATCTGCCTGATAGGAAATGCCGACGGTCAGATCCAGCCTGCGTTTTTCTGCGGCTGTTACGTTTGTCATACTGTTATTTGCCAGTGTTCCGTTTGGAATGACGATACTTTTATTGTCAATCGTTTTCAGTCTGGTATAAAAAAGGGAAATCTCTTCAACAGTTCCCTCATTTTTATTCGTATCCTCAATGACATAATCACCCACTTTAAAGGGTTTCATCAAAAGGATCATCACACCACCGGCAAAGTTCGAAAGACTGCCCTGCAAAGCCAAACCAAGTGTCAGTCCTGCGGAACCTAACACGGCTACGACCGATGCTGTCGTCACTCCAAAAAGTGTCAGTATAATGAAGATCAAAAGAACATAGAGTGCACCTTTGATAAAAGCATGGATAAACTGCTTCACGCCTTCATCAATTTCCTTGCGGTCTGCCCAGCGTTTGTTCATCTTCAGGATTGCTTTGATGATCCTGCTGCCGATCAGATAGACGATTACTGCAAGCACTACATTAAAGCAAAAATCCAGTATATTCGGCAAAATAGACTCTATATAGTTCTTTAATACGCCAATCTCTTGTTTATCTGCTGCTGTCATTGGTATCCTCCTGCCTAAATCTCATGGATAAACAGTCCGCTTCTAAGCTTTGGTTCAAACCAGGTAGATTTTGGCGGCATCAGCAATCCTGCATCTGCTACCGCAAACAGTTCTCCAATAGAGGTCGGATACATGGCAAACGCCACCGCACAGTCCATATGTACTCTGCGCTCTAACTCTTTCAGTCCGCGGATTCCTCCGATAAAATCAATCCGGTCATCCGTCTTAGGGTCCTTGATACCAAGTACCGGGTCTAAAAGCAGATCCTGTAATAGGGATACATCCAGTCCTTTGACCGGGTCAGGATTCTTGTCTGCCTCTTTCAAACGGCAAAGATACCATTTTTCTCCTAAGAACATACTATATTCGCCCTTTTGTTTCGGACGTAACTGCTCTTCGCTTTGGTCTGCCGCATGTTCAATCTCAGATACGTCAAAAATTTCACATACTTTTGCAAGGAAATCTTCTTTGGACATACCATTCAAATCCTTTACCGCACGGTTGTAGTCCATGATCATCAACTGGTCATCCGGGAACAACACCGATAAGAAATAATTAAATTCCTCTTCGCCGGTATAGTCAGGATTCGCTTCTCTTCGCATAAAACCGACTTTAACGGCAGAAGCGGCACGATGATGTCCGTCTGCAATGTAGATTTCGCCAATAGAAGAAAATGCCTGTTCTATCACAGCAATATCCGCGTCTTTGTCTATAACCCAGACACAATGGCGGATCCCATCATCTGCCACAAAATCATAGACCGGTGTGTCTGAAGATTTTACACGGTCAACTACTTCATTAATGCGCTTATTTGATCGGTACGCTAAAAAAATCGGTCCGGTCTGGGCATTACAGGTATCTACATGATGAATCCTGTCTGCTTCTTTTTCCGCTCTGGTATTCTCGTGCTTTTTGATCACACCGTTTGCATAATCATCAATCGACGCACAGGCGGTAATTCCCGTCTGTGTGCGTCCATCCATGGTCAGCTCATAGATATAGTAGCATCTTTTTTTCTCCCGGATAAAATCTCCTTTTTCTACCATATCCCAGAGCAGATCATGTGCTTTCTGATAGACTCTCTCGTCATAGGTATCTACGGTATCGTCAAACTGTGTCTCTGCACGGTCGATATTTAAAAAACTCAGCGGATGGTTCGCTACTGCTGCTTTTGCCTCTTCCCTGCTGTATACATCATAAGGAAGGGCTGCAATTTTATCTGCTTTTTCTTCGCTTGGGCGAATCGAAAAGAATGGTCGAATGACTGCCATTGGTTCCTCCGTTTGTTCTGCTTGTTATTTGATGACTCTGACTTTTAATACACCGTCTAAGGAAGCTAACTGTCCTACGATTTCTTCTGTCACATTAGACTCTAAATCTAACAGTGAATATGCATAATCACCGCGGCTCTTATTCGTCATATCGGTAATGTTGATGTCTCCATCGCCTAAAATATTTGAGAATTTACCGATGATTCCTTTTTTATTCTTATGCAGAATTGCAATTCTACCCGCCTGTGTGCAGGCTCCCATGTTACAATTCGGGTAGTTTACGGAATTGCGGATATTTCCATTCTCTAAGTAATCTTTGATCTCTTTTACTGCCATAACCGCACAGTTGTCCTCGGATTCCTGTGTGGAAGCTCCAAGATGCGGTGTTACGATACAACCCTTTTTGCCTGCTGTTGTCGTATTTGGGAAATCAGTTACATATTTCTTTACTTTTCCCTCTTCAATAGCAGTTAAGATCGCCTCTTCATCTACTAAAAGATCTCTTGCAAAGTTCAGGATCACAACGCCGTCTTTCATCTGTGCAAAAGCTTCTTTATTTAACATTTTTTTCGTATCATCTAATAACGGTACATGAATGGTAATGAAATCACATGCACTGTAGATCTCTTCTACGGAATTGATGTGTTTTACATTTCTTGAAAGGCTCCATGCTGCATTGACGGAAATAAACGGATCATATCCATAGACTTCCATGCCAAGATGAGTCGCTGCATTTGCCACACGCACACCGATCGCACCAAGACCGATCACGCCTAATTTTTTGCCTGCAAGCTCATTTCCGGCAAAAGCCTTTTTTGCTTTCTCTGCGTCTTTTTTCACATTCTCATTGTCTTTGTTTTCGAGTACCCAGTCGATACCGCCGACGATATCACGGGAAGCTAAAAGCATTCCTGCAAATACGAGCTCTTTTACGCCGTTTGCATTTGCTCCCGGTGTATTAAAGACCACGATTCCCTGATCGGCACATTTTTCTAACGGAATATTGTTTACACCGGCACCGGCTCTTGCGATCGCTTCTAAGCCTTCCGGCAGCTCTAAGTCATGCATCGCTGCACTTCTGACTAAAACAGCCTGTGCGTCATTCAATTCCTCTGTTTTCTGATAATCTTCTGTAAATAGATCCAAACCTACTTCTGCGATTGGATTCAGGCAGTGATACTGATACATTATGCATTCTCCTCTTCAAATTTTTTCATAAATTCTACTAATTTTTCTACGCCCTCTTTTGGCATTGCATTGTAAATAGAAGCTCTCATACCGCCTACACTTCTGTGTCCTTTTAAGTTCTCAAATCCGGCTTTCTTTGCTTCTTCTACAAATTTTGCATCTAAGTCTTTGTCACCTGTTACAAATGGTACATTCATCAAAGAACGGTCTTCTTTTCTGACAGTTCCTTTGAATAATTTACTCTCATCTAAGAAATCGTAAAGTATCTTTGCTTTTTCTTCGTTTCTCTGCTTCATAACTTCAAGTCCGCCCATCTTCTTGAGCCATTTGAATACTTTTCCGCAGATATAAATACCATATGCAGGTGGGGTGTTATAGAGTGAATCTGCATCTGCATGTGTCTTATAGGTCAACATGGTTGGTGTTCCCGGAAGAACATCCTCTGTAATTAAATCCTCACGAATGATTACAATGACAACTCCTGCCGGTCCGATATTCTTCTGGACACCGCCGTAAATAATGCCGTATTTGCTAACGTCTACCGGCTCGGAAAGGAAACAGGAGGATACGTCTGCTACTAAAGTCTTGCCCTTTGTATTTGGAAGTGTTTTGAACTTCGTTCCGTAAATGGTGTTGTTCTCGCAAATGTATACATAATCTGCATCTTCGGAAATCGGAAGATCGGAACAGTCCGGTATGTAGGAAAATGTCTCATCTTCTGAGGATGCGATCTTGTTGGCTTTTCCGTACTTAGATGCCTCCTGCCATGCTTTCTTTGCCCACTGACCGGTTACGATGTAGTCTGCAACTTTGTTTTTCATCAGATTCATCGGGATCATTGCGAACTGCTGGGATGCTCCGCCCTGTAAGAACAATACCTTATAGTTATCCGGAATGTTCATCAGTTCTCTTAAATCTGCCTCTGCCTCTTTGATGATCGTCTCAAATGCTTTGGAACGGTGGCTCATCTCCATCACGGACATGCCGGTTCCTCTGTAATCTAACATCTCGTCTGCTGCTTCTTTCAATACTTCTTCCGGTAATACTGCCGGACCTGCTGAAAAGTTATACACTCTGCTCATATTCGCTCCTCCTGCTCTCTTTGTCTTGTGAATTCTTTCACAATTATAGCTCACATGATAAAATTTATCAATGTCTTATCTTTCCTTTTTTTCTAGGTCTTCTTCTGTAAACACTTCACTGATCGCTGCTCCCGGTGCAACCATTGGCCATACTTTATCATCACAATCGATGATCGCATCAATGACCACCGGTGTTTTCATGGTCAATGCCTGCTTCATTGCCGCATCAAATTCCTCGCGGTTTGTCGCACGGATCCCGGTTGCTCCCATTGCTTCCGCCATTTTCACAAAATCCACTGCGTCATTTAAAACGGTTGCGGAATATCTCTGTTCATAGAACAGATCCTGCCACTGACGCACCATTCCAAGTACATGGTTATTGACCACTACCTGGATCAGCGGTAACTGCTCTCTGACTGCTGTTGCGATCTCGTTCATATTCATGCGGAAACATCCGTCTCCCGCAATGTTGATAACGGTTTTTTCCGGATTTCCGATCTGTGCTCCGATCGCTGCTCCAAGTCCGTATCCCATGGTTCCAAGTCCACCGGATGTAATTAAGGTTCTCGGTTTGGAATATTTATAAAACTGTGCTGACCACATCTGATGCTGGCCTACTTCGGTAACAATGGTCGCATCTCCGTTGGTCAGTTCATAGATTTTTTCTATCATATATGGACCGCTGAGTCCCTGCGGATGATAGGTAAGCGGATACTGTTTCTTATATTCTAAGATATGTTCCATCCACTCCCTGTGCTCCATCGGCTCAAGTCTTTCGTTGACTTTTTTCAAAATCTCACGGACATCGCCCATGACGCAGGCATCCACAACAATGTTTTTATTTACCTCTGCCGGATCTACGTCAAACTGCAAAATCTTTGCATGACGGGCAAATTTTTTGGCATTTCCGATGACACGGTCTGAAAAACGTACACCGATCGCGATCAGCAGATCACACTCGCTGACTCCGAGATTGGATGTCTTCGTTCCATGCATGCCAAGCATTCCCGTGTATCGTTCACCGGTTCCGTCATAGGCACCTTTTCCCATCAGGGTATCCGTAACCGGAGCATCTACTAATTCCACAAACTCTTTTAATTCCTCGCTTGCTTCTGAGATCACGGCTCCGCCACCTACAAATATGTATGGTTTTTTCGCATGTCTTATGTACGAAACTGCCTGTTCGATGTCTTCTTCTGTCATCTTCTGTGTCAGACGCTCCACCGGCTGTATTTCTTTTGCCTTATATTCGGTCTTTTGTGCCGTGATATCCTTTGGAATATCTACTAACACTGGTCCCGGTCTTCCGGTCTGTGCAATGCGGAATGCTCTTCGTATCACATCCGCTAACTCTTTGACATCTGTCACGATAAAATTGTGCTTTGTGATCGGTGTGGTGATTCCTGCAATATCGATCTCCTGGAAACTGTCTTTTCCAAGCAGTGGAACCGTTACGTTACAGGTGATCGCCACCATCGGTACGGAATCCATATATGCGGTTGCAATTCCCGTGACAAGGTTTGTTGCTCCCGGTCCGCTGGTTGCAAAACAGACTCCTACTTTTCCTGTACTTCTCGCATACCCGTCTGCTGCATGGGAAGCTCCCTGCTCATGGGAGGTTAAGACATGACGTATCTCATTTCTATGCTTATACAGCTCATCATACACATTTAAAATTGCTCCGCCCGGATATCCAAATATAGTATCTACGCCCTGTTCCTTCAGACATTCTATGACGATTTGTGCTCCTGTTAACTGCATGTTATCTAATCCCTCTCTTTCAGCTTCCCTATCTTGGTATCTCTAACACTGCTCCGCGGTTTCCTGAGGTAACCATGGATGCATAACGTGCAAGATAACCGCTTGTAACTTTTGGCTCTCTTGGCTGCCATTTTGTTCTTCTTGCTTCTAATTCTTCTTCTGATACTTTAACATCCAACTTCATGTTTGGAATATCAATTGCGATGATATCGCCCTCTTCGATCAGTGCGATCGGACCACCGACTGCTGCCTCCGGTGAAACATGTCCGATGGATGCTCCACGGCTCGCACCGGAAAAACGTCCGTCTGTGATCAGTGCTACGGAAGAACCTAGTCCCATTCCTGCAATGGCAGAAGTCGGATTTAACATCTCTCTCATTCCAGGACCGCCCTTTGGTCCTTCATAACGGATGACTACCACATCGCCTGCTACGATCTTTCCACCCTTGATAGCGGCGATCGCATCCTCTTCACAGTCAAAGACTCTTGCCGGTCCTTCGTGTACCATCATCTCTTCCGCTACGGCAGAACGTTTTACAACACCGCCGTCCGGTGCAAGATTTCCTTTTAAGACTGCTAATCCGCCGGTCTTACTGTATGGATTGTCCAGCGGACGGATTACTTCAGGATCTTTATTTTCCACGCCCTTGATATTCTCGCCTACGGTCTTTCCTGTTACCGTCATACAGTCAAGGTTTAGTAGTCCTAATTCGGACAACTCATTCATGACCGCATACACACCGCCTGCTTCGTTTAAGTCCTCCATATAGGTCGGGCCTGCCGGTGCAAGATGACAGAGGTTTGGTGTCTTTTCACTGATCTCATTTGCAAAGGATATATCAAAATCAAAGCCAACCTCATGTGCGATCGCCGGAAGATGCAGCATACTGTTCGTAGAACATCCAAGTGCCATATCCACGGTCAATGCATTTAGGATTGCTTCTTTTGTCATGATATCTCTTGGACGGATATCTTTTTTATACATTTCCATCACTGCCATTCCTGCATGTTTTGCAAGACGGATCCTCTCGGAATATACTGCAGGGATCGTTCCGTTGCCCTGTAAGCCCATACCAAGTGCCTCGGTTAAACAGTTCATGGAATTTGCCGTATACATACCGGAGCAGGAACCGCAGGTTGGACATACCTTTTCCTCATATTCACAGACGTCCTCTTCGCTCATGGTTCCTGCCGCATAAGAGCCGACTGCCTCAAACATGGAAGAAAGGCTGCGTTTTTTGCCCTTGACATGACCTGCTAACATTGGTCCACCGGACACAAATACGGTCGGTACATTGACTCTGGCTGCTGCCATCAAAAGTCCCGGTACGTTTTTATCACAGTTTGGCACCATGACCAGTGCATCAAACTGGTGTGCTAATGCCATACACTCGGTAGAATCACAGATCAGATCCCTTGTGACTAAGGAATATTTCATACCGATATGTCCCATGGCAATTCCGTCACAGACTGCAATGGCAGGAAATACAACCGGTACTCCGCCTGCTTCTGCAACGCCCATTTTTACGGCATTTACAATTTTATCCAGGTTCATATGTCCCGGAACGATCTCATTATAGGAACTGACAATACCTACTAACGGTTTGTCCATTTCTTCTTTTGTAAATCCCAGTGCATTAAATAAAGAACGGTGTGGTGCCTGCTGCATCCCTTTTTTTACGTTATCACTTTTCATATCTATTCTCCTTATTTCTGTATTCTCTCACAGATCAGATCACCCATTTTAGAGGTACCTACCTGTGTCACTTCTCCTGCGCGCTCTGCCTTCTGCGGCATAATGTCTATTGTGCGGTATTTGTCTTTTAACACCTGTTTTACGGCATTTTCCACTGCATCTGCTTCTGCATCTAAATCAAAGGAATAACGAAGCATCATAGCCGCACTTAAGATTGTTGCGATCGGATTTGCAATTCCCTTTCCTGCAATATCCGGTGCTGAACCGCCGCTTGGCTCATAAAGTCCGAATTTTGTCTCATTTAAACTTGCAGAGGATAACATTCCGATCGAACCGGTCACCATGCTCGCTTCATCGGATAAAATATCTCCAAACATATTCTCTGTTAAGATTACATCGAACTGTGCCGGATCTTTGACAAGCTGCATTGCACAGTTGTCTACTAACATATGCTCATAGGACACTTCCGGATAATCCTTTGCCACTTCCTCTACCACTTTTCTCCAAAGTCTTGAAGAATCTAGTACATTTGCTTTGTCCACGCTGGTTACTTTTTTTCTACGCTTCATTGCAATGTCAAAACCACGGACTGCAATTCTTCGGATCTCATTCTCATTATATGTAAGGGTATCTACGGCTGTCATGACTCCGTTACGCTCTTCGGTCACACGGTCTCCAAAGTAGAGTCCTCCGGTCAGTTCTCTCATGATCATCATATCAAAGCCGTCCCCGATAATGTCCCCCCGCAGCGGGCAGGCCTCTTTTAATTCTTCATACAGGTATGCAGGTCTTAAATTTGCAAAAAGATTCAATGCTTTTCTCAATTTGAGTAACCCTGCCTCCGGTCTTAAATTTGGCGGGAGCTTGTACCATGGTGAAGTGCTGGTATTGCCACCGATGGAACCCATCAATACTGCATCTGACGCTTTTGCTGCTTCGATCGCCTCATCTGTCAACGGTACTCCGGTTGCATCTATGGAGCATCCGCCCATTAAAATTTCTTCATACTCGAATTCATGTCCGAATTCGCTTCCTACTTTATCTAATACCTTTTTTGCTTCTTTTACGATTTCCGGTCCGATCCCGTCACCGGAAATGACTCCCACTCGAAATTTCATTGCCGTACTACCTCCTGTGCCATTTTAATACTTCATAATATCATAGTATATTTAGGATTTGATTTCAACATGAATTGTTATTATTCTTTTTTATGTATTCTATAACTGTATGGAATAGAAAGTAAAAAGCAGAACAGCCTTCCTACGAAAACTGGTCTGCTTTCCATTGTCTAACATCCTGTCAGCATGTCCGCTCTTTATTTGGACTCTTCTACTGCATCGTCCGGTTTTTCTACGGCTGAAATTGCTGATTTCTGAGCAGGGATACGGCAGTTCTTATTGTTACCAAACTCAATAATTACAGTGTCATCATTGATGTCAATAACGGTTCCGTAGAATCCGCTGGTAGTAAGAACAGTATCTCCGATCGCTAAATCTGCACGCATTGCTTCTTTTCTCTTCTGCTCCTGTTTCTGTGGACGAGCCATGAAGAAATACATGAATCCGAATAATACAATAATCCAAAGAAGCATTCCGATCGTGCCGCCTGCTTTACTCATTGCTAAAATATACATATTTTTTCCTCCTAAATCTCTAACTCACTTTCTCTATTGTACCTAAAAAATCCTTTTTCATCAATACTTTTTCCCATTATTCTCAAACTTTTTACAGATCTCCCTTGCTGATGCCGGACGTAAGCTGTCCCATACCATATAATTTTTCTTCTTTGTAAGACTGATATGCCCCTTTCTCGATCGCATCCCGGATCTCTTCCATCATGGTATTGTAAAAATAGAGGTTGTGCAGAACGCAAAGACGCATTCCTAACATCTCCTTTGCCTTTAACAGATGACGGATGTATGCTCTTGAGTATCGTCTGCATGCCGGGCACTGGCATCCTTCTTCGATCGGACGCATATCTTTTTCATATTTCTTATTAAAAAGATTGATCTTTCCCTGATTCGTATAAAGGTGTCCGTGCCGTCCGTTTCTGGTCGGATAAACACAGTCAAAGAAGTCAACGCCTCTTTCTACCCCTTCTAAAATATTTGCCGGTGTTCCAACGCCCATCAGATAAGTCGGTTTTTCCACCGGAAGATGCGGTACAACGGCTTCAATGATGTGATACATCTCTTCATGGCTCTCACCAACCGCAAGTCCGCCGATCGCATAACCGTCTAAATCCATCTCTGCGATCCGCTTTGCATGGTCAATACGGATATCCTCAAAAATGGCTCCCTGATTGATCCCAAAAAGCATCTGGTTTTTATTGATGGTATCTTCTAAGGAATTTAAGCGTGCCATTTCTTTTTTGCAGCGTTCTAACCAGCGGGTTGTCCGTGCCACGGAATTTTCCACATAAGATCGTTCTGCCACACTGCTCGGACACTCATCAAATGCCATGGCGATCGTGGACGCGAGATTGGACTGGATCTGCATACTTTCCTCCGGTCCCATAAAGATTTTTCTGCCGTCCACATGGGAATGGAAATAAACGCCTTCTTCTTTGATCTTTCGTAAGGTTGCTAAAGAAAACACCTGAAATCCGCCGGAATCCGTTAAGATCGGCTTGTCCCATACCATAAATTTGTGCAGTCCGCCTAATTCTTTGATCAGCTGATCTCCCGGACGCACATGCAGATGATAGGTATTTGACAACTCTACCTGTGTCTTTATCTGTTCTAAATCTTCCGTAGAAACAGCCCCTTTAATGGCTGCCACGGTCCCAACATTCATAAATACCGGGGTCTGGATGACACCATGCACGGTATGAAATTCTCCCCGCTTTGCATTTCCATCTTTTTTGATCAATTTATACATATCTGTTCTCCTCTTGTCTGTTGCTCTATTATAACCGTTAGAAATAAAAATGTACAGTCCGATACGCATTGCAAACTTTTTTTCTCTCTGCTACAATAAAGCCAGACTATAAAAAGGAGACTTTACATATATGGCAGGTTCAACATTTGGAAAGCAATTTAAGATCACTACCTGGGGAGAATCCCACGGAGCCGGTGTCGGTGTTGTCATCGACGGCTGTCCGGCAGGACTTTCTTTGAGCAGTGAGGATATCCAGCTTTATTTAAATAGAAGAAAACCCGGACAATCCCGGTTTACGACCCCAAGGAAGGAAGATGATGCGGTAGAGATCCTCTCCGGTGTCTTTGAAGGAAAAACCACCGGAACTCCGATTTCTCTCGTTGTATACAACCGCAACCAGAAATCCAAAGATTACAGCGAAATTGCTGCCTGCTACCGTCCCGGACATGCGGACTATACCTTTGACGCAAAATACGATTTCCGCGATTACCGCGGAGGCGGCCGTTCCTCCGGACGTGAAACGATCGGAAGGGTTGCTGCCGGTGCTGTTGCCGCAAAGATCTTAAAAGAACTCGGCATTGCCCTGACCGCTTATACCAAATCCATCGGCGACATCTCCATTTCTACTTTAGATTTAGCAGAAATTGCAAATAATGCACTCTATATGCCGGATGCGGACGCTGCCGCAAAAGCATCTGCTTACTTAGACACCTGTATGCAGGAGCATGACTCTTCCGGCGGTGTGATCGAATGTATTATTGATGGTATGCCTGCCGGAATCGGGGAACCTGTTTTTGATAAACTCGATGCAGATCTTGCAAAAGCCATTTTTTCTATCGGTGCCGTAAAAGGCTTTGAGATCGGGGATGGATTCTTAACTTCTTTTGCAAAGGGAAGTGAAAACAATGATGCTTTTTTCTATGATGAAAACGGAAATGTATGTAAAAAGACGAATCATGCCGGCGGTATCTTAGGCGGCATGAGCGATGGTGCTCCGATCGTGCTTCGTGCGGCAGTCAAGCCGACTCCTTCGATCTTTAAAGCCCAGCAGACGGTAAACCGTTCCGGCGAAAACATCACTCTAGAGATCAAAGGCCGGCATGATCCTGTCATTGTACCAAGAGCCGTCGTAGTAGTAGAATCTATGGCAGCTTTGGTTCTTGTCGATGCCCTGATGGAAAATATGAGTTCCAGACTAGAGCATATGATTGAATTTTATAACTCCTGAAGTTTTTTGACGCATCTGTCCATTCGACTGTGGTTTTGCAGCACAGCGAATGCCGGATGCCGTAAACTGGCAATCGTATCCGCAAGGATGACTTTATCGTTTCGGACTCCTTTCGTTCCCAAGCGTAATAGCAATACCCTTTTGGGCTATACTGAAAAAAGAAGCACTTTTTTAAATGCTTCCTTTTCTAATCGTCTTACTCTATCTATCTTCTGTTCTATACATCCTTTGATCTTACAATGATTTCACACGCGTCCTATCGCACGGTGGGAACTTCCATTGTCAGATCAGACAGCGGGAATGACACCAGCCACATTCTCCGCTTCGACAGTGTGACGGTGCTGCGATTCCATTTTTATAACTATGTGAACTTCTTAACAATTAAATTTTATTAGGAAATACAGCACTTTACAATTGACACAATCACTAATATTCTCTCTTTATAATTTATGGTCTTGGTCAGACCAAATTTTTCTTAGATTTTCTTATTTTCGTACAACGGAACAAAACAGACCCGGCTTTGGGCAATTTGCAATCAAAAAACTTGAAAGCACCTTTTGACACCCTAATCCCATAGCGCAAAAAAATCAGGAAATCCTTTCGTTGTCGGTTTGGATTCCCTGATTTCTGTCATTCTTTATGTAATTTTCTAATATATCTCTAAATCTAGTCGTGAAATACTGCCTGATAGTCTTTCACAAATTTTTCGATTCCGGCATCTGTCAGCGGATGCTTGGTCATTGCCTCTAAAACGGAATATGGCACGGTTGCGATGTCTGCTCCTGCCATTGCACAATCTGTTACATGGATCGGATTGCGGATACTTGCTGCAATGATCTCCGTATGGATATCTCCTGCCTTAAAGATCTGCACGATATCTTTTACCAGATTGATACCGGCAACTGAAATATCATCGAGTCTTCCTAAAAATGGGGAAACATAGGCAGCTCCTGCTCTTGCTGCAAGCAATGCCTGATTTGCCGTAAAGATCAGGGTAACATTGACTTTGATTCCTTCACTGGATAATACTTTTGTTGCTTTTAAACCTTCCACGGTCATTGGGATCTTCACGACCATATTCGGATGGATGGCTGCAATCTCGCGTCCTTCTGCGATCATGCCCTCTGCATCCTGTGTCGTTGCTTTGACTTCACCGCTGATCGGTCCGTCCACGATAGAAGCGATTTCTGCGATCACCTCGTTAAAATTCCTTCCCTCTTTTGCGATCAGGGACGGATTCGTGGTCACACCGCAGATGACTCCCATATCGTTTGCTTTTTTAATGTCTTCTACTTTTGCTGTATCTAAGAAAAATTTCATCGGTTCTCCTCCTGTGCTTTTCTTTGTAAAAGTATATCCCTCTTAGCCGACAGATGCAACCGTTCTTACCATATTATTCAAAGGAGAACACATTTAAAAACTGTTTTGCTCTTTCTGTCTTCGGATGTTCAAAGAATTCCTTCGGTTCATTTTCCTCTACGATCTGTCCTCCATCCATAAAGATCACACGGTCTGCTACTGCTTTTGCAAACTGCATTTCATGCTTAGTTTTTACGGTCATCAGAGAACCGACCAGGATGCCTAACGGCATACTGATCGCAATCGAAACCAGGCTGATCTGTACGGCAACGCCCAGTCCCTGTAACAGCCGAAGCATATTGCTTCCTTTTAATAGAACATCAATCCCCAAATCCGGCACGACGCAGCCTCCTTTCGAGTAAACTGCCTAAAACAGAGACCGGCAGCAATAAATGAAAAACAATTGAACCAGCAGAGGGGTATTTCTGCTGAGTTCAATATATACTGCTACGATCTGTCTTACCACCGGAATCCTGTTGTATTGCACCATTGCGAAAGCAATTCCAAGCAGTCCTATTCTGACTGTGAGAACTGTCGCTTTTTCATACAAGGGCAGATATTCCACGATAAATTCCCAATTCATGTAACTGCTCTCTCCTTCCTGTGTCTAAATTCTCCTGTTATTTGGTCTCTCCGCCTTCTACAACAAGACTGTCTTCATATTCTGAGCCATAAGTATCTTTTCCTTTGGTGACTGCAGGCGCAATACTGTCATTGCTTCCAAGAGAAGGGATTCCTACCGTATAGCCTTTGTTCTGAAGTGAAAAAGCAATTACTTCTGTATTGTCATTTGCCCATGCAACAGAGGTTCCGTTCTCAAATGCCTCTTTTGCTGTTGCATAGGAGTCAAATTTCTGAAGCGGGATATCCGGATAATTTTTGATCAGGTAAGTGCTAACGCTGCTACAAGAATTTTCTTTACTTTTAAATTCTTCATTTTGATTCTTGTTTATCATTCTGTTTTATATCTGTATATAGTGTCTGCTTTCCATACATTTTTGTGCACAGATAAATTGCTCTGCAATTATTTTGCATAAAAATGCCCGGGCTTTACTCCCGGGCAAATGGCATCTCTATCAACGATCCGTCCTATCCGGGTGCAGCAGAACACATGTCGAAGCACCCTGCCATATTACTTGCCCGGGAGTATTGCATTCGACAGCAACAACATGCATATTCCATTGAAACCACATAGAACTTTCTCATCGTAGTACGCCTCCATTTCCTAACTGATAAATCAGATTATAATATTTATTTCATAGTATATCAATAGGTTTTATGGGATTTATTTTTTTACCTATTTCTTTATCCTAATGCAACATCTAAAACCATCATGACACTGAACCCAAGTGCAAAGCACACGGTTCCTATATTCGAGTGTGTCCCCTGTGACATCTCCGGGATCAATTCCTCTACTACCACATAGAGCATCGCTCCTGCTGCAAAACTCAACAGATACGGAAGTGCCGGAACGATCAGGCTTGCTGCAAGGATCGTAAGCACTGCCCCTATCGGTTCTACGATTCCGGACAATACACCACCTAAAAATGCTTTTGACTTTTTCATGCCCTCTGCACGAAGTGGCATGGATATAATAGCTCCCTCCGGCAGATTCTGGATTGCAATTCCCAGTGCCAGTGCAAATGCTCCTGCCGCAGTAATTTTTGCATTTCCGGAAAGATATCCTGCATAGACAACTCCTACTGCCATTCCTTCCGGGATGTTATGCAATGTAACGGCAAGTATCATCATAGTTGTACGCTTAAGCTGACTCTTCGGTCCTTCTGCCTTTTCACTCTTCTGATGCAGATGTGGGATCACAGTATCCAACATCAGCAAAAACATCATTCCTGCCCAAAATCCGACAGTCGCCGGTACAAATGACCATTTCCCCATCTCTGAAGATTGATCAATCGCCGGAATTAAAAGGCTCCAGATGGATGCAGCCACCATGACTCCTGCCGCAAATCCGGTCAATGCCCTTTGTAACATATCACTCAATGATTTTCTCATAAAAAATACAAACGCAGCTCCTAAGGATGTTCCAAAAAACGGTATCAGTATTCCAATGATTACTTTCATGCTTCTGTCTCCTTTCTTTGGTTAGTAGTAACTAACCTTTGTTTATTATACTAGATTTTCTTGTCTTTGTCCACCGGACAATCCCGGGTTCGTTTTATGCCTTCTGCTTTGGCTTCCGTTTCTGTTTTAAAATCCCCTACTACTTTCTGCGCCATCTCACAGATCTTTATTTATTTCCTATAATATGCAAAAATTCTCTGGTAGTTCTATGTCCGACTGCTCGAACCTTTATTTTCTTTCCACGATTGCCTGTCAGCTTTCCGAATGTCTGTCCGAAGATGAACTTGCTGTACTCGCCGCTGATCTAGTGGTCTTAAGTGATATGCTTGCTAACATTGCCGCCCGCAAAGCTGCCTGTTCCAATTCTTTCCCTTCTTGCCAGTCTCCTCCTATTGAATAAATATTACGATATTGTTACAATTCTTTTGTCAGCTGATACAAATACATTTCAAATAAGGAGGACGAAACTATGTGTTTAAAATTCAATAGCTGTTCCGAGTTATTTAACGCAATCTGCAAATACTTTAACCTCGGTTGTTAATGGAGCATAGAACAGCCCCGGCGTGTGCCGGGGCTGTTGAAGTCTTATTTTAGAATCTCTTTAGAATTATAGTACCCTCTATCCTTAATTTAACTTATCTATGTACTTGGGAATAATATATACATCATTGTACCCACTCCATGTATTTTTCCCATAATATATGATTTTTCCATATAGTACTGCTTTACATTCTACGTCATAATCCATTGGATTCAAGCTATAATCCTGAGTAAATAGTACTTTTATCTGCTCACCTACATAACTATCTGTTCCTTGCCTTAATACCCCACATTTATAATAATCTCTATATAGATTATTGTCATCATACATGGCTTGTACATCAGTATTATACATATCCTCTACTGTAAAATAATACTTCTCTTCAAAATATACATTTATCTTTATATCCTTATCTTCTATATCATCTTTTCCAAAAAAAATTTCATCATACCATAATTCTTTGCACTTCTGTTTATATTCTTCTTCACTTTCTTCTACGGTTAAAGAATCTTTTTTCACCACACTATTCTGTTCAACTTGTTCTCTTTCCTTTACATTGTCTTCTGATTTTTTTGCAGAAGTCATAGACAAATTTTAAGAAGACTCAGTTTTCTCGTTTGGTTTTTTCGCACTTTCTTTTTTTACTTTTATTGATTGGTTATCATTACTTTGAGATTTTTTTGTTTTTTCCTTTATATCTTCCTCTTTTACCTGTTGTTGATACTCATCTGTCTTGCTATAAAGTTCTGTCCCAATTCCTAAAAAAACAAATGATACAACTATACTGGCTACTATTAAAATTGCCTGCCGTTTTGTTGAATACCTTTTTATCTTTCTCACAATGAACCACACAACAGACACCGGTAAACCTATAAATAAAGCAAAACTTCCTAATACCATAAATAAATCATCCATTTATATCTCCTCCCACAAATTAAATCTATAATCACTATTGTCCACTAATTTATAAAAAATTGCAAGTATTATAAATTTTGCAAAGAATTATCCTGTAATACCCAATATATTAAAGTTCCTATTACATAATAAAATTTATTTGATGTAACAATTACAATTCCAATAGATTTAGTTGTGAACTACATCTAAAATTAGATTTGATAGATTCTATGTCTATTATAACATCTTATATGTCTAGAGATATCTACGCTATTTGCAATGGTAATAATGCTAGCAATACTCATGTAAATTTTGTAAATGCTGATTCAGAAACACCTGTCACTTCCTCTGATTTCTCTGAATTTTGAACTAAATCATTTAACTTTATTATATATTCTCACTTTATTTTTGCATATTATCACTTATAGGCTAAATAGCTCCCAATATCTTGATAAATAAAAGATCTGAAGCTGGCACTTCAGGTCTTTTCTTATCCTAATGGATACATACTTGCTTTTCTTATCTCTGTATTGGCATCTGTAGCTGACTACTATATTTGCAAATGGCTAGACAAATGAATTTACAAAAGACGGTGTTCCTTTATTAATATTGAATAAAAATTGCTTCATACAGAAAGGTATCTAATACCTTA
>OIEA01000373.1_pt1 | contig 20673 bp, 18 predicted proteins | sample 1581631 | NCBI WGS metagenome assembly OIEA01 (sample SAMEA3882526, study PRJEB24775) | human gut metagenome | biome: human-associated habitat; feature: intestine environment; material: feces | place: Netherlands | collected 2009/2010
TCATTACAGTTCTTCTATGGAATGGGATAAAGTAATCGGTACTCTTTCCAAAGAACACACAGTATATACGATAGACCTTCTCGGATGCGGCAAATCCGACAAGCCCGCAATTACATATACCTGCTATCTGTATGTTCAACTGCTTACTGATTTTATTCGTGATATTATAGGTGAAAAGACAGATATCGTAGCTACCGGGGCTTCAGCCTCCTTTGTAACAGCTGCCTGTCAGAATATAGCCGACCAGATTGACCATATTATTCTGGTTTGTCCGGAAAGCACACATGCACTTGCAAAAGCTCCAAATCACAAATCAAAACTACTTGCAAAGATAATAAATATCCCTATATACGGAACATTTATTTATAATGTAGGCGCACGCAACACCGCTCTTTCCGACTCAGCAGAGTGTAAATATCTCTACGCCAGCATTTTAGGACATTACACAACTGTAAATGTTGCCCACTGTCTCGAAGGACTTACAACCTCAATCGCAGTAATCACAGGTAAAAACGCACCAGAAACATCACAAAAAGCCACCGAATACTGCCACATACTTCCATCTATCGAACACCTCGAAGTCCCAGGCAGCGGATTACTTCCACAACGCGAAAATGCCACTGCATTCCTGGAACAAATAGATTTATTATTAAGCGACAATTGCTAATTCAAGGATTTGCGCTGATATAGTATAAGCTAATTACTATTTCAAAGACTATCATTAACATTTACAAACAAGCTCAGTTATTATTATACATTCCATCCATCAGTAACCTACACACACGTACAAAGGGAGAATGTTTCACGTGAAACATTCTCCCTTTTACCAATTTTTCTTCCCTGCTTCCAACACCTATCCTCATATCCACACCACCCCTACGCTCTCATTATTTAATCATAGCCGCCCGCGAAAACCAGATGGAATGAAAATGAGATAGGGATTCCTGTGCATATGAGGTCACGGTTGGAAATTCTTAAGTAAATAAATTGGCCGTTAGTCATCAAAAATCCATTGTCTGAGCGAACGCGAGTTTTGGATTTTTGATGGCTGCTTTTAGGCCAATTTATTTGCTTTAGAATTTCCCCATAACCGAATCAGCACAGGAATCCCTATCTCATTTTCATTCCATCCCGGGGTAAGCCATTTCCCAAACGATTAAACAATCGGCTCCCTTGAAGGCATCCCTGCCTTTCTTGGATACTTCTTAGCCGTATTCTTCACTTTGTGGATCTTTACAAAGGATCTTCCGATATCCGTTCCCGGCAATTCGAATTTCACTACATCCTCTATCTCTCCTCCAAGCACCTTCACCGCTTTTTTCGATCCTTTTACCTCTTTATCAATCTCACCTGATTTATAAGGTATAAACATACCGCCTACTTTTACATAAGGAAGGCAATATTCACTCAATGTCGCCAGATTTGCAACTGCTCTGGATACACACAGATCATACTTCTCTCTATATGCTGCATCTTTGGCATAATCTTCTGCTCTTCCATGAATTGTGTGGATATCTTCCAGCCCCAGCTCTTCAATCACCGCATTGAGGAACTTAATCCTCTTATTCAATGAATCCAATAATGTTACTTTCAGATGTGGGAATGCAATTTTCAGCGGTAATCCAGGAAAACCAGCTCCTGTACCCACATCGATCACTGTATCTACATGATTCATATCCATTACTTTTACAATCGACAAGCTATCTACATAATGCTTCTCTACAACTTCTTCATATTCTGTGATTCCGGTCAGGTTCATCACTTTATTCCACTCTTCAAGAAGTTTATGATAGGTATCAAACTGCTCTTTCTGCTCGTCTGTGATCTCTATCCCTATCTTTTCCAGGCTTTTTTTCAAAATCTGGTCCATATTTTTCTCCTTTTTTCTCTCTAAAATTAATAAGTATATAAAATGTATGATTTTTCATCTTATTCATTTTATATACTTATCATTATATTTACTGTGTAATTATATTTTTAGTGTATGTTAATATTAATACATTTATTTTGTGTTAGGTGTATTTCTTACTGATATACTTCATTATACTGCAGCTGTTCATCCACGCTTTTCTTACTTTTTCATCACATTTATTAATTTATCTATGATTTCTTATCTGTGATTTCCGCTCAGATACACAAGCAATACTGATATATCTGCCGGAGATACACCAGAGATACGCGATGCCTGCCCGATTGACACCGGTCTGTACTCTTTCATCTTCTGAACTGCCTCAATACGAAGGCTGTTCACTGCATCATAGTCCATATCTTCCGGAATTTTCTTATTCTCCATCTTCTTGAACTGCTCTACCTGGCGTTTCTGACGTTGGATATAACCGTCATATTTCAGAGAAATATCCACCTGCTCGATCACTTCTGCTGCCAGATCTTTCGGAAGTTCCGGTCTCGTCACATCAATATCCGTAACAGCTTCGTAAGATAATTCCGGTCTCCTTATCAGTTCTGCCAGACTGCTTCCTGAATTCAAAGGTGTACTTTCATAAGATTCCAGAAGTTCCTGTACCTTTTCACTGGTTCCGACATAGGCATTCTTTAATCTTTCGATCTCAGACTCGATCAGTCTTTCTTTCTCTTTCAGACGGTCATAACGCTCCTGTGAGATCAAACCGACTTCATAGCCTTTTTCCGTCAGACGCTGGTCCGCATTATCCTGTCTAAGGAGCAGACGGTACTCTGCTCTCGAAGTCATCATTCGGTACGGTTCATGGCTTTCCTTTGTAACCAGATCATCGATCAGAACGCCGATATAAGCCTCTGAGCGGTCTAACACTAAGGATTCCTTGCCCTGCAGCTTTCTGGCGACATTTATGCCCGCTATAAGGCCCTGTGCGGCAGCTTCTTCATAGCCCGAGCTTCCGTTGAACTGACCGGCACTGAATAAGCCGCTGATATTGCGGAATTCCAGTGATGGTTTTAACTGTCTCGCATCGATACAGTCATACTCGATCGCATACGCATTCCGCACGATCTTCACATGCTCCAGTCCCGGAACACTGCGGTACATTGCATACTGTACATCTTCAGGCAGCGAACTTGACATTCCGCCGATGTACATCTCATCTGTCTCCAGCCCTTCCGGTTCCAGGAATACCTGATGACGTTTTTTGTCCGCAAATTTTACCACTTTATCTTCGATAGACGGACAATATCTCGGTCCCGTACCCTCGATCATGCCGGAATATAGCGGCGATCTGTCCAAATTGGCACGGATGATCTCATGTGTCGTCTCATTTGTATAAGTCAGCCAGCAGGATGCCTGGTCGATCTGCACATCGTCCGGATTCGTGGTAAATGAAAATGGTACCACTCTTTCATCTCCGAACTGTTCTTCCATCTTGCTGAAATCAACTGTTTTCCGGTCTACTCTGGCAGGTGTTCCTGTCTTAAAACGGTACATTTTAATGCCCAGTTCTTTCAGACAGTCAGTCAGATGATTGGCCGCCTGCAGTCCGTTCGGGCCTGTATACTGACTCACATCACCATAAATGCATCGTGCTTTCAGGTAAGTTCCGCTGCAGATGATAACCGCCTTACAGTGATATGTTGCACCGGAAAATGTCTGCACTCCCGTGATCTTTCCATCTTCCACAAGGAGATTGGCAACCTCTCCCTGTTTGATCTCCAGGTTCTCCTGAGCCTCCAGTACGCGGCGCATCGTTCTGCTGTACACTGCTTTGTCTGCCTGTGCACGGAGCGAATGTACCGCAGGACCCTTGGATTTATTTAACATTTTTGACTGGATAAATGTACGGTCGATGACCTTTCCCATCTCTCCGCCAAGGGCATCCAGCTCTCTTACCAGATGTCCTTTCGAGCTTCCGCCGATATTCGGATTACACGGCATCATCGCAATGCTGTCCACACTTACGGTAAATACCAGTGTCTGAAAGCCCAGTCTCGCCGTCGCCAGTGCTGCCTCACAACCTGCGTGGCCGGCACCGATGACTACGACATCATATTTATCTTTATTTTCCCATACAGAATTTGCTGAATATCTCATTAACCAAATCTTCTCCTATCGTTTCGCCGGTGATATTACCGAGAGCTTCATACGCATCCATAAGGTCGATCGAATAGAAATCCTCCGGCATATCCGCGGCAATGCTGTCATTCACACGTTCCAGTGCAGCATATGCATCCTGAAGCGCTGTTTTCTGTCTCACATTTGTAATATAGATTTCATCATTAAATGTCAGTTCTCCCTGGAAGAACATCTCCTTTAACGTATCTTCCAGCTCTTCGATTCCCTGTACATTCTTTGCAGAGATCTCGATCACCGGAAATTCTTCCGGCAGTTCTTCCTGTTCTTTTGTCACCTGCATATCCAGATCGGATTTATTTAACAGGATGATCGCACGTTTGCCTTTGATCAGATGCAGGATCTCTGCATCATTTTCATCCAGTGGTCTGGATGCATCGATCACATACAGGATCAGGTCTGCCTTGTCCGCATATTCTTTCGCACGATCAACACCGATCTTCTCCACCACATCTTCCGTATCACGGATACCGGCAGTATCCATAATATTTAAGGAAATGCCCTTCAGATTCAGGTGTTCTTCCAGTACATCTCTTGTCGTACCGGCAATATCAGTAACGATTGCCCGGTCTTCTCCGAGAAGTACATTTAACAGAGAGGATTTTCCCGCATTCGGTTTCCCGAGGATGACTGTGCGTACGCCCTCTTTTATAATCCTACCATCATCACAGCTATCTAGCAATCTTTTCATTGCTTCCATGATCTCATCGACGACTTTTTTCAGTGTTTCTCCATAGCCGTCAACACTGATATGCTCCGGATCGTCCAGTGCAGTCTCGATAAATGCAGTATGATACAGGATCTTTTCGCGCATTTCGCTAATCTTATCTTTGATATTTCCTTTTAACTGGCTTACCGAACTCTGCAATGCATATTCGTTCTGCGATGCGATCAGATCACCAACTGCTTCTGCCTGCGAAAGATCCAGTCTTCCGTTCAGGAATGCACGCTTAGTGTACTCTCCCGGCTCTGCCGGGCGTGCACCGTTTTTGATCAGGACTTCGAGAATTCGTTTTACCACATAGACACCGCCGTGACAGTTGATCTCTACCGTGTCTTCACCGGTATAGCTGTGCGGCCCGCGCATCAGCATGACCAGGACCTCGTCAATTACCTGTTCTCCATCAACAATATATCCATAATGAATGGTATGTGACTTCTGATCACATAGTTTTTTCTCTTTTTTCCCCTTATATACCCGGTCTGCGATCTGAAATGCTTCCAGTCCGCTCATTCGTACAATTCCTATTCCCGAATTACTCATTGCCGTAGATATTGCGGCAATCGTGGAGTTATATAATTGTTCCATAATTTCCTCCAATATACATTTGAGTGAAAAAAAGACAGGGGCCGCTTAAAGACCCCTGTCTCTTAATTATCGATTATTTCTGTTTCTTACCAGTGTTACCACAACTCTTCTGTACGGCTCTTCACCTTCACTGTGTGTGGATACTGCCGGGTCAGACTGCAGCGCAGAGTGAATGATTCTTCTCTCGTATGGATTCATTGGCTCAAGAGAAACTGTCTTTCTTGTTCTCTTTACTTTGCTTGCAATGTTCTTTGCAAGATTTTCCAGTGTTTCTTTTCTTCTTCTTCTGTAATCCTCTGTATCGAGTTTCACTCTTACATAGCCATCCTGCATCTTGTTGGCAACACGATTTGTAAGATACTGCAGAGAATCAAGTGTCTGTCCGCGTTTTCCGATCAGGATACCCATGTTGCTTCCTTCCATATTGATGGAAAGTGCTCCTTCTTCATCTACAACAGATGTAACTTTTACATCATCCATGCCCATTGCATTCATCACATCGTAAATGAACTTTTCACATGTCTCGATCGTCTGTGGTTCAACTTTTGCAAGTTCTACTTCTTTCTTTGGCTCAGATTTTACTTCCGGTTTTTCTTCTCTTACATTTTTCTTTGTATGAGAATGCTCTTTTGCCGGCTTCTTCTCTGTCTTCTTCTCTGGTTTTACTTCTTCTTTTACCGGTGTTTCAACTTTACTTTCTTCCACTGTCTCTTCAACCGGTTTTTCTTCTCGTTTTCTGCGGGCTTTGATTACTGCCTGCTTTCTTCCGATTCCAAGGAAACCTTCGCTTCCTTTTTCAACAACAATATAATCTAAGCGATCACTTGTTACACCTAACTGAACTAACGCTTCGGTGATCGCATCGTCCAATGTCTTTGCCGATACAGTAATGTAATCCTCCATGACAGCGCCCCCTAATCATTTTCGTTAAATTTCTTCACCATGTTTGCTTTTGATGCGAGACTTCCTTTCTTCGCATTTTCAGCTTTCTTGTGTGCGTTTTCTACCTTGGCTTCTCTTTCTTTTTCACTCAGGTTCGATGTACTCTGTCTCTTCTTCTGGTTCTGATTGTTCATATTCTTGGTATTCATCTGAGCCATTGCTGCGATACGTTCATTCTTCTCGCCACGTTTTACACGTTTTTCCTCAGCCTTTTCCTTATTCTGCTCCAGAATCTCTTCTACAGAAATCTTGCTTAAGTGCTTATTGATAAATACCTGCTGAACACAACGTACTACCGCACTGACGATCCAGTACAGACCGATACCTGTCGGAAGTGAGAATACCATAAATACCGAAAACAGTGGCATTGTGATATTCATCGTGTTCATTGTAGACGCCATCGGGTTATCTTTGTCCAGCTGCTGGCCTGAAATAGCCTGTGAAAGCTTGATACTTCCATACTGTGTCAAACCTGATAATACCGGAAGTAAAATCGCAGTAATAATGATCATGATTGCCGGGAAACCATAGCTTCCGCTGTTCTTGATCATCTGCATAGGTGAGATAGTCAGATCCGGAAGTGTCAGGAATACATTTACAGCCTTTGGAGCTGTCTTGATCTCCGGAACATATTTCTGGATATTATAGATAACCGGGTACAAAGCAAATAACAGCGGCATCTGAATCAGTAACGGAAGGCATCCTGCTGACATCGATGTACCATATTTATCGTACACCTGCTGAATCTCTTCCTGCTGTTTCATCATGGACGCCTGGTCTTTCTTATTTTTATACTTCTTCTGTATAGCCTGAATCTCCGGATTCATAACAGAAGACATCTTGGATGTTCTCTGCTGCTTAATCGTAAGTGGAAGTAATAATGTATACACAAAAATCGTATACAGAATAATCGACAGACCTACCAGCCCGCTATCGCTTGGCAGACATTTGTCCAGGAAATTATAGATAAAGTTCATTACCTTACCCAGAATCCAGCAAAGCTGTCCGACAATCGGCCAGTTAGCGGCAGTCAGTAAACTTGGTACCATAATTTTTTCCTCCATATGTAGTTGTAATCTTTTTAAGGAACAGGGTCGTAACCTCCTCTGGTAAACGGATTACAACGCAGAATTCTCCACACCGCCAGTCGTCCTCCTTTTAATGCACCGTATTTCTCAATTGCCTCTTTCGCATACTGAGAACAAGTCGGATAAAATTTACAGGTGGAACCGCCCTTTATCGGAGACAGATATCTCTGATAAAATCTGATACCAGTGAGCAGAATCTTCTTCATAATACGTTACCCCTCATCTATAATCTTATGAAGATGACCCAGATGGAGCATTGCGCCGACAATATCTTTATAATCTTTTCCTTTGGCGCCTATTCTTGCTATAACAATTATATCTAATCCACATCTGAATCGTTCTTCTTGCAGTCTATAGCTTTCTCGGATTAATCTTTTTAATCTGTGCCGTACTATACTGTTTCCTACTTTTTTGCTTACAGATATTCCTAATCGATTCTGACTTGTCCCATTTTCCAGTACATACATGACCAGATATTTGTTGGCGTAAGATTTCCCTTTTCTATATATATATTGGAAATCTTTGTTCTTTTTCAGTGATTCGGAATACTTCATTGTCTTATTCTCCTAATTTTTCTGAGTAGAAGAAAAGGCCACATATATGCGGCCTACGCTGATAATTTCTTTCTTCCTTTTGCTCTTCTTGCAGCAAGTACTTTTCTTCCACCTGCTGTGCTCATTCTAGATCTGAAGCCATGTACTTTAGCTCTCTGTCTCTTCTTTGGCTGGAATGTCATCTTCATGGATATCCACCTCCTTATTTTATTCCAAGGGGCTTGCCCCCTAATTTTCATAAGACATCAGCCTTGATTATATAAAAAAAACCGCTCTACGTCAAGCTATTCCTCAAATTTTAAAAATATATTTATCCACATTTTGTGGAAAACTTTGTGGATTTTTGTGGATAACGTGTGGAAATCATATATTTTTTTAGATTTTTTCCCCATTTCATGCGCATTTTACAAGTGTTGATAATTGGGATTGAGTTTTCCACATATTTCAAATCTACATCAAGAGAAACTGCCAGTTGCCAAAGCATAGCGATAAAAGATTGCCTAAAGCAACTTTTTGATGTACAATGTAGAAGAGTGGGTTTATAGGTGAAAATCCGCGAATCAGACAGATTAGGAGTAAATATGATGAATACAGTAAAGGAAAAATGGCCTGAAATTATCGAACATCTCAGGGTCGAACATGAGTTGTCCAATGTATCGTTCAATACGTGGATCCAACCATTGAAAGTTTACGATGTCGTAGACAATACCGTATTTATATTGGTAAATATGAATGCGAGTGTAGAATATATTGAAAAAAAATATCAGCTTCCATTAAAAGTATGTATTGCGGAGATTACTGGAACTGAATATGAAGTTGTCTTCATTTCCGAGGATGATGACAGACTGAACGAGATTCAGAATATGGCCATTGAAGCAAATCAGAAGAAAAAAAGCAAAAGTGCTGCGGAAAAAGCCGGGCTTAATCCGAAGTATACTTTTGATACCTTCGTTGTCGGCGGTAACAATAATTTCGCCCATGCAGCTTCCCTTGCTGTAGCCGAATCTCCGGGAGAAGTATACAATCCCCTCTTCTTATATGGAGGTGTTGGACTTGGAAAGACTCATTTGATGCACTCAATTGCACATTTTATTCTGGACAAGAATCCAAAGAAAAAAGTCCTCTATGTAACCAGCGAGACATTTACCAATGAGCTGATCGAAGCTCTCAAAAACGGAAAAACCGCCGGAAACGAGTCCGCAATGTCGAAATTCCGCGATAAATACCGTAATAATGACGTACTTTTGATCGATGATATCCAATTCATTATCGGAAAAGAAAGTACACAGGAAGAATTCTTCCACACATTTAACCATCTGCATACATCCGGAAAGCAGATCATCATATCGTCTGATAAGCCGCCGAAAGATATTGAAACTTTGGAGGCCAGACTTCGTACGCGCTTTGAGTGGGGTCTGATTGCTGATATTTCATCACCTAATTATGAAACCCGTATGGCGATTTTACAGAAGAAGATTGAGCTGGATCATCTGGAAAAATACAATATTCCGAATGATGTACTCGAATATATCGCAACGAACGTTAAGACAAATATCCGAGAACTTGAAGGGTCTCTTAATAAACTGATTGCTCTTTATAAACTGAACAACACCGGTTCTATCGATATTGCCCTTGCAGCAGAGGCCTTAAAAGATATCATTTCTTCGGATAATCGCAGAGAAGTTACGCCTGAACTGATTTTGGACATCGTTTCCGAACATTTTGGTGTATCTATTCCTGATCTGAAAGGGAATAAACGTAACGCCGAGATCGTATTTCCGCGCCAGATTGCCATGTATCTGATCCGAAATATGACAGAAACTTCATTAAAAGCAGTCGGTGTCATTCTTGGGGGCAAGGATCACTCTACCATCAAGCATGGGATTGAGAAAATCGAGAACGAATTAAAGGCGGACGAGACTCTTTCTAACACTATTAATATTATAAAGAAGAAAATCAATCCGGCTTAGCCTTATTTTGCCATTTTGACCGGTGAATAACTATGTGGAAAATCTGCGTCTGACATGTGGATAACTATGGGACAGCCTTGGGAAAACCCCAGGGATTTTACACCTGTCTTTAGAAACGAAAAAGTTTTCAACAGTCGTTCCACATAAAATCCAGTCGAATTCCACAAAGTTTTCAAAGCCAAAATTCCTTGCAAACACTGGGCTAGAGGCACTTTTCCTCTTTTCCACATCCCCTAATACGGCTGAGGCGGAAACTATTTTATTTATTTATCTATCACACACGTGCGAAAGGAGTTATACACATATGAAAATTACCTGCAGTAAATCCAATCTGGTCAAAGGTGTCAGTATTGTTTCCAAAGCAGTTCCATCTAAAACAACAATGCCAATCCTTGAATGTATTCTTATTGATGCAACAACAGATATCATCAAATTAACAGCGAATGATATGGAACTTGGTATCCAGACAGAAATTTCCGGAGACATTATTGATCGCGGAATGATCGCTATCGATGCAAAGATTTTTTCAGAGATCGTTAGAAAACTTCCGGATAATGAAGTAACGATCGAAACTTTAGATAATCTTCAGACAGTCATCACATGTGAAAAAGCAAAATTTGATATTGCCGGTAAACCTGGCGATGAATTTGCTTACTTACCAATTATTGAGAAAGAAGATTCTATAGAAGTCTCTCAATTCACATTGAAAGAAGTCATCCGTCAGACAATTTTCTCTATTTCTGACAGTGAAAGTAATAAACTTATGACTGGAGAATTGTTCGACATCAGTGATAATATTCTGAAAGTTGTTTCGCTGGACGGACACAGAATTTCCATTCGAAAAGTGCCATTGAAAAAAAGCGTAGCTGACAGAAAGCTTGTTGTACCTGGAAAGACACTGATCGAGATCAGTAAGATCCTTTCGGGTGAGGCTGAAAATGTGGTATCGATTTCATATACAAAGAATCATATTGTGTTCGAATTTGATAACACGATCGTTGTATCACGTCTGATCGAAGGTGAATATTTCAGAATCGATCAGATGTTGTCAAATGATTATGAGACAAAAGTCAGAATTAATAAAAAAGAGCTGCTCAACTGTATCGACCGAGCAACACTTCTGGTAAAAGAAGGAGACAAGAAACCAATCATCATCAATATCGGTGACGAACTTATGGAATTAAAGATCAAATCCCAGATCGGATCCATGAATGAAGAGATCATGATCACAAAAGAGGGAAAAGATCTGCTGATCGGATTCAATCCGAAATTCCTGATCGATGCACTTCGTGTTATCGACGACGAAGAAGTAACAATTTATCTGATGAATGCGAAAGCACCTTGCTTCATCAAAGATGATGAAGAAAGCTATATCTACCTGATCCTTCCTGTTAACTTTAATGCTGCAGCATAAACGGAAATGGAATATCTGGAAGAAGATTAAAAGATAAAACAAAAAACGCAGGAATACTTGCAAAAAGATTTAGCGATAAGTATAATAAAAAGCGACTAAAAAACAGAAAAAATGCATAAAAATACAACGAAATGCATATGACAGAACGTTTTTTGATAGATGGATCGGATATAGCCTGGCTGATCTGATAAAATTTATCTATAAGTTATGCTTATAAGATATGGGAGAATCCCGGGAGAGGAATGCGAGACATATGGAGACAATTAGATTACGAGATGAATATATCAAGCTTGGACAGGCTTTGAAAGCTACAGGAATGGTGGAATCCGGAGTAGAAGCCAAAGAAGTGATCCAGGAAGGTCTTGTCATGGTAAATGGCGAGACAGATACACGCCGCGGACGTAAGTTATACGGCGGAGATGTTGTATTATTTGACGGAGAAGAGATCAGAATTGAAGGTTAATTCCCTGAAATTAAAGAATTTTAGAAATTATGATCTTCTGAATGTGGAGTTTGATGGTTCTACGAATATTTTTTACGGGAACAATGCCCAGGGGAAGACGAATATTCTGGAGGCTGTGTATCTGTCCGGAACGACCAAGTCCCACCGCGGGTCGAAGGACAGGGATATGATCCGTTTCGGCGAGGATGAATCACACATCGAAACCGTGGTGGAAAAGAACGGAATCAGTTATCAGATCGATATGCACCTGAAGAAGAACAGTCCGAAAGGGATTGCCATCAATAAGATGCCGATCCGGAAAGCAAGCGAACTTTTCGGAATTGTGAATCTTGTATTTTTCTCGCCGGAAGATCTGAACATTATCAAGAACGGGCCGGCAGAGAGAAGAAGATTCATAGATCTGGAGCTTTCGCAGCTTGATAAGGTGTACCTGAATAATCTGTCGAATTACAACCGGATCGTGAATCAGCGAAACCATCTGCTGAAAGAGCTCAGTTTCGGCGGAAAGAAAGATCTTTCGGATACACTGGAAATATGGGAGCTGCAGATGGTACAATATGGGGAAAGGCTGATTGCCAGAAGAAAAGAATTTGTCGAACAGATCAATGGGATCATTGCAAAGATTCACCAGAGACTGACCGGCGGTAAAGAAAGCCTGAAGATCATATACGAGCCAAGTACGGGAGATCTGCCATTTGAACAGGCACTGAACCGGTACCGGGAGAGAGATCTGCGGATGAAGAGTACAACGGTGGGGCCGCACAGGGACGACATCGGCTTTCTGATCGGTGATATGGACATCCGCAAATATGGTTCCCAGGGACAGCAGAGAACGGCTGCCCTGTCTTTGAAACTGTCGGAGATCGAGCTGGTCAAACTGGCAACACATGACACCCCGATACTTTTACTTGACGATGTATTGTCTGAACTTGATAAACACAGGCAAAACTATTTGTTAGACAGCATACATGATATACAGACTTTGATCACCTGTACGGGTGTTGAGGATTTTGTAAATCACCGCTTTTCAATAAACAAAGTGTTCCATGTCCAGAACGGGCAGGTAACGAAAGAAAACTAGGAGGACTGAGAATGGGTACAGAAAAAGTACAGCATGAATACGGCGCAGATGAAATTCAGATATTGGAAGGTCTTGAGGCAGTCCGCAAACGTCCTGGTATGTACATTGGAAGTACATCAGCCAGAGGCTTGCATCATCTTGTATACGAGATTGTCGATAATGCCGTAGACGAAGCTTTGGCGGGCTTCTGTGATACGATTTATGTAACAATCAATAAAGACAATTCGGTGACCGTTATCGATAATGGACGTGGAATTCCGGTTGGTATCAACCACAAAGCAGGACTTCCTGCGGTAGAAGTTGTATTTACCGTGCTGCATGCAGGAGGTAAATTTGGTGGTGGAGGATACAAGGTATCCGGTGGACTTCACGGTGTTGGAGCGTCTGTTGTAAATGCGCTTTCCAACTGGCTGGAAGTTGAGATCTACCACGAGGGTAAAGTATACCAGCAGCGTTACGAGCGCGGAAAAGTTATGGAGAAACTGACCGTGATCGGTGACTGTGAAGAAGAAAAGACCGGTACAAAAGTAACATTCCTGCCGGATGATACCATTTTTGAGACAACGATCTTTGATTTTAATGTTCTGAAACAGAGATTCCGCGAGATGGCATTCCTGACAAAAGGACTGAAAATCGTATTGAAGGACGACCGTGAGGAAGAGCCGAAAGAAAGAACATTCCACTACGAAGGCGGAATCAAAGAATTCGTTACTTATCTGAACCGCAGTGCGACACCGCTTTATGAGCAGATCATTTACTGTGAAGGTATGGTAAATAATGTGTCTGTCGAAGTGGCTATGCAGCACAACGATTCTTACAGTGACAATACGTATGGATTTGTCAATAACATTACGACTCCGGAAGGTGGAACACACGTTGTCGGATTCCGTAATGCGATCACAAAGACATTTAATGATTATGCAAGAAAGAACAAGCTTCTGCGTGACAATGAGCCGAACTTAAGCGGTGAAGATATCCGTGAGGGCCTGACCGCGATCATCAGCGTCAAGATCGAGGATCCACAGTTTGAAGGCCAGACCAAGCAGAAACTTGGTAACAGCGAGGCAAGAGGTGCGGTTGACAATGTAGTCAGCAAGCAGCTTGAGATCTTCCTTGAGCAGAATCCGGCCGTTGGTAAGATCATCGTAGAGAAATCTGTGATGTCCCAGCGCGCGAGAGAGGCTGCAAGAAAGGCAAGAGACCTGACACGTAGAAAATCAGCACTGGATAATATGGCACTTCCTGGAAAGCTTGCAGACTGTTCGGATAAGAATCCGGAGAACTGCGAGATCTACATCGTAGAGGGAGATTCTGCCGGCGGTTCTGCGAAGACAGCACGTGACCGTGCGACGCAGGCAATCCTTCCACTGCGTGGTAAGATCCTGAACGTAGAGAAGGCAAGACTGGATAAGATCTACGGCAATGCCGAGATCAAGGCGATGATCACTGCATTTGGTACAGGAATCCATGAAGATTTCGATATTTCCAAACTGCGTTATCACAAGATCATCATCATGACCGATGCCGACGTGGATGGTGCACATATCAGTACACTGCTTCTGACGTTCATTTACCGGTTCATGCCGGAGCTTATCAAGCAGGGTTATGTATATCTGGCACAGCCGCCGCTTTATAAGCTTGAGAAGAACAAGAAGGTATGGTATGCATACAGTGACGAAGAACTGAGTAATATCATCAATGAAGTCGGCCGTGACGGTAATAATAAGATCCAGCGTTACAAAGGTCTTGGAGAGATGGATGCAGAACAGCTCTGGGAGACAACCATGGATCCGGAACACCGTATCCTGTTACGTGTAACGATGGATGATGAGACAACGAGCGAACTGGACCTGACATTTACGACACTGATGGGTGACAAAGTAGAGCCAAGACGTGAGTTCATCGTTGAGAATGCAAAATACGTTAAGAATCTGGATGTATAATATAAGCGTGTAGAAGAAAGGAGGAACAGGGATAATTAAATCTCTGAGAGATTGATGGAAGACAATATATTTGACAAAGTCCACGAAGTGGATCTGAAACAGACAATGGAAACCTCTTATATCGACTACGCGATGAGTGTTATTGCGTCCCGTGCCCTGCCGGATGTAAGAGATGGTTTGAAACCGGTACAGAGAAGAATCATGTACTCTATGATCGAGCTGAACAACGGTCCTGACAAGCCGCACAGAAAGTGTGCGCGTATCGTCGGTGATACGATGGGTAAATATCACCCGCACGGTGACAGCTCTATCTATGGTGCATTGGTTAATATGGCACAGGAATGGTCTACCAGATACCCGCTGGTAGACGGACATGGTAACTTTGGTTCTGTGGACGGTGATGGTGCTGCCGCCATGCGATACACAGAGGCAAGACTGAGTAAGATTTCCATGGAATTAACAGCGGATATTAATAAAAATACCGTTGATTTCATTCCGAACTTTGACGAGACGGAAAAAGAACCTACCGTTCTGCCGTCAAGATTCCCGAACCTTCTGGTCAACGGTACTTCCGGTATCGCTGTAGGTATGGCGACGAATATCCCGCCGCACAACCTGCGTGAAGTGATCAATGCAGTCGTACAGATCATTGATGACCAGATCGAGGATAAAGAAGAGACAACGATCGAAGAGATCTTAAAGATCATCAAAGGACCAGACTTCCCGACAGGTGGTATGATCCTCGGAACAAGAGGAATTGAAGAGGCATACAGAACCGGACGCGGCAAGATCCGTGTGCGTGCGGTCACAGATATCGAGACGATGCCGAATGGCAAGAGCCGTATCATCGTAAGTGAGCTGCCTTACATGGTTAACAAAGCAAGACTGATCGAGAAGATTGCAGAGCTGGTACGTGATAAGAAGATTGACGGAATCACAGATTTAAGTGACCAGTCAAGCCGTGAAGGAATGCGTGTAGTCATTGAGCTTCGAAGAGATGCCAATGCCAATGTTATTCTGAACCAGTTATACAAACATACACAGCTTCAGGACACATTCGGTGTGATCATGCTGGCTCTGGTCGGCAATGAGCCGAAGGTCATGAACCTGATGGAGATGCTGAACTACTACCTGAAACATCAGGAAGAAGTAGTGACACGCCGTACACAGTATGAGTTAAATAAAGCCGAAGAGCGTGCACATATTTTAAAGGGATTACTGATCGCATTAGATAACATCGATGAAGTGATCAAGATCATCAGAGGTTCCCAGACGGTCCAGATCGCAAAATCAGAATTGATGGAGCGTTTCGGACTGACAGACGTACAGTCACAGGCAATCGTAGACATGAGACTGCGTGCTCTGACAGGTCTGGAAAGAGAGAAACTCGAGGCAGAATATAAAGCACTGATGGAGCAGATCGAACATTTACGTGCGATCCTTGCTGACAGAAAGTTATTACTTGGCGTGATCAAAGAAGAGATTCTTGTGATCCGTGATAAATACGGTGATGAGAGAAGAACATCCATCGGATTTGATGAATTTGATATTTCCATGGAAGATCTGATCCCGAGAGAAGATGTGGTCATTACGATGACTAAGCTTGGATATATCAAGAGAATGTCTCATGATACATTCAAGGCCCAGAACCGTGGCGGTAAGGGAATCAAGGGAATGCAGAAGCTGGATGAGGATTACGTAGAAGAGCTCTTCATGACCAATACACATCATTACCTGATGTTCTTTACGAACACCGGACGTGTATACCGTATGAAAGCATACGAGATTCCGGAAGCAAGCAGAACATCCAGAGGAACTGCGATCGTGAACCTGCTGCAGTTAATGCCGGGCGAGAAGATCAGTGCGGTCATTCCGATTGAGAAATATAACGATGATGAGTATCTGCTGATGGCAACCAAGAAAGGTCTCATCAAGAAGACTCCGATTAAAGAATATGCAAATGTCAGAAAGACAGGACTTGCAGCAATTACTCTGCGTGAGGAAGATGAGCTGATCGAGGTAAAATACACAGACAGCGATCATGATGTGTTCATGGTTACAAAGTATGGACAGTGTATCCGTTTTAACGAAAGTGATGTACGTCCGACCGGAAGAACATCCATGGGTGTCCGTGGTATGAATCTGGTAGACCGCGACGAAGTGATCGGAATGCAGATCGACTCACAGGGAACAGAACTGCTGATCGTGTCCGAATATGGTATGGGTAAACGTACTTCCATCGATGAATTTACAGCCCAGAACCGTGGCGGTAAAGGCGTGAAGTGTTATAAGATCACAGAGAAGACCGGTAACGTTGTAGGTGTGAAAGCAGTAGATGAGGACAATGAGATCATGATCATCAACACGGAGGGAATCATCATCCGTATGAAGTGTGACGGAATCTCAGAACTCGGAAGAGTGACATCCGGAGTGAAGCTTATCAACCTGCCGGAAGGCGATAAAGTAGCTTGTATCGCAAAAGTACGTAGAGGCGATGAATCAGAAGATGATCTGGTAGAGCCGGAAGAAAGTACAGAAGATGCAGAGAACGTAGAGACAGAAGAATAAAGATATAAAACGAGGCGGAAGATTAAAAAATTTCCGCCTCGTTTTTTGAAAAAATATTTTTATTTTTCCGCCTCATCTGCAGCAAGTTCACGAAGAATGATCTCCGCAGTCTTCTTCACAGTAGCAGCTACAAAGTCTGTACACTGTGCTTTACGTTCCGGAGAATTCTTCTCTTTGCCTTTTGTCAGAACACGGCAGCATGTTGCACCACAGTATTCCTTGAAGAAATCGTGGATTTCGTTCGAAAGCTTGAAACAGCGGTTTACTTTAGGATCTCCCGGTGTCTTTCGTCCGAAAAAGTAACCGATGCACATGGTTGCTCCGGCAAGCGCACCGCAGATACATCCGCCTCCTCCAAGTCCCCATGGAAAACCGGAACTCATAGCGATCGCATCATCAGACATGTCCAGTTCAAAATTCTCCTTGATTGCATAAATGACAGATTCTGAACAGGCAAAACCCTGATTAAAGATGTCTACGGCATCCTTTTGAAGTTTCTCTAAATCTACATTTGTTGTCATTTCAACCCCTCCTAAAAATGTATTAAATTCATTATAGCACAGCGAAAAGAACTTGTATATCATATGGGGAGAGGGTAAAATGAATATGAGACAGGGCATTTTTTATTTGGGACGGAGGATATAGATGAGAATAATTAATGTAAATACGATCACACAGAATATAAAAGATATGTGCATAAAAGCAAATCATTTTCTGGCAGAGGATATGGATCAGGCGATGAAGCATGCGTTGGATACAGAACAGTCTCCTCTTGGACGCCAGATTTTAGATCAGCTGCAGGATAATTTAAAGATTGCAGCCGAAGATATGATTCCAATCTGTCAGGATACAGGTATGGCAGTCGTATTTCTGAAAGTTGGCCAGGATGTACATTTTGAAGGAGGCAGCCTGGAAGATGCCGTGAACGAAGGTGTACGTCAGGGATATGTGGAAGGTTTCCTTAGAAAATCAGTTGTAGGAGATCCGATCATTCGCGAAAATACAAAAGATAACACACCGGCAGTCATACATTACAGTATTGTTCCGGGAGATAAAGTAGAGATAAAAGTTGCTCCGAAAGGATTCGGAAGTGAAAATATGAGCCGTGTATTTATGCTGAAACCGGCAGACGGAATTGAAGGTGTAAAGAATGCAATCCTTACAGCAGTCAGGGATGCAGGCCCAAATGCCTGTCCGCCAATGGTAGTCGGAGTCGGTATAGGTGGAACATTTGAAAAATGTGCACTGATGGCAAAAGAAGCACTTACAAGAGAGGCAGGATCACACTCTGAGATCCCATGGGTTAAAGATCTGGAGGAAGAAATGCTGGATACAGTTAATAAACTTGGAATCGGCCCGGGCGGACTTGGCGGAACGACAACCGCATTAGCAGTTAATGTGAATACTTACCCGACGCATATTGCAGGACTTCCTGTAGCGGTCAATATCTGTTGTCATGTAAATCGCCATATTATCAGGGAGGTGTAAATACTATGGAAAAGCATATCACAGCACCTATTACAAAAGAAACAGCAAAATCTCTTCACGCAGGAGATTATGTATATGTCACCGGAACTATTTATACTGCCAGAGATGCAGCACATAAGCGGATGGACGAAGCATTGGACAGAGGCGAAGAATTACCAATTGATATCAAAAATCAGGCAATTTATTATATGGGACCATCTCCTGCAAGAGAGGGGCGTCCAATAGGATCTGCCGGACCGACAACCGCCAGCCGTATGGACAAATATGCACCACGTCTTCTTGATCTTGGACAGACAGCAATGATCGGAAAAGGAAAAAGAAGTCAGGCGGTAATCGATGCTGTTGTGCGCAATGGGTGTGTATATCTTGCGGCAATCGGAGGAGCTGGTGCCTTATTGTCCAAATGTATAAAATCATCAGAGGTTGTTGCATATGAAGATCTTGGAACGGAAGCTATCCGTAAACTTCAGGTAGAGAATCTTCCGGTTATCGTAGTAATTGACAGCGAAGGTAACAATCTGTATGAGACAGCAATCAGGGAGTACAAAAAGATATGAGAAGAATTCTTCTGATGGTTATAAGAAATATTTTGTTTGTGCCGGTTTATTGGTACAAATTATGTTATCATGCAAGACATGTTGAAAAGTATACAGAGGAAGAACACTATGAATTATTAAGATACATAGATCATCGTGCCAATACTTCGGGAAATATTAATATTAAAGTATATGGACAGGAGAACATCCAGGATGATAATGGATTCATGTTCTATCCAAATCATCAGGGACTTTATGATGTACTTGCGATTATGGAAGCGTGTCCAAGACCATTTTCGGTAGTTGCTAAAAAAGAAGTGGCTAATGTTCCATTTCTTAAACAGGTTTTTGCGTGTATGAAGGCTTACATGATTGACAGAGAGGATGTCCGTCAGTCTTTACAGGTAATTATTAATGTAAGCAATGATGTAAAAGCGGGAAAGAACTTTCTTATCTTTCCGGAAGGTACAAGATCTAAAAAGGGTAATCAGGTACAGGAATTCAAAGGCGGAAGTTTCAAAGCGGCAACCAGGGCAAAATGTCCGATCGTGCCAGTTGCGCTGGTTAATTGTTTTGTGCCATTTGATTCCAAGACAACAGAACAAGTGGATGTACAGGTGCATTTCTTAAAACCATTACTTTATGATGAATATAAAGATATGAAAACAACAGAAATAGCAGCCATAGTGAAAGAAAGAATACAATGTACGATTAACAGTAGTCTTTAGATCTTTAGAATAAAGAAAATAGGCATATATATAATGTAAATATATGCCAGTAAAGAAAATATTAGAAAAATGCGAAAAAGTAATTGACATACGTAGAAAGGCTTGATATAATAACTTTCGCTGGAGAAATACTCAAGAGGCTGAAGAGGCGCCCCTGCTAAGGGTGTAGGTCGGGTAACCGGCGCGAGGGTTCAAATCCCTCTTTCTCCGTTAGGTCAGTGAGAACTGTCTGAAACGAGCTTTCAGATAGTTTTTTTACGGCCATATATGATACTGGGAAATGTATTTAAAAGGAAAAATAAAAAAGATGAAAAAACATCTTGACAGTCTATAAAATACATGGTATTATATACAAGCTTTCGCAAACAAATTATTTAAAAGATTTGTAAAAAGAAAGCAAAAAAATAAATTAAAAAAGTTCTTGACAAACAGTTGAGAGTGTGATATACTAAACGAGCTGTTGAACAAGAAACAACAAAGAACCTTGATAATTAAACAATAGACAACAACCCTGAAAATTCTAAAGAGA
>OIEA01000391.1_pt1 | contig 20142 bp, 23 predicted proteins | sample 1581631 | NCBI WGS metagenome assembly OIEA01 (sample SAMEA3882526, study PRJEB24775) | human gut metagenome | biome: human-associated habitat; feature: intestine environment; material: feces | place: Netherlands | collected 2009/2010
GAATTTTTTTCTTTACTTCAGCTAAATCAGTAAACTCCATAATATCAGATATATCACATTCCAATTCAGCACATATTTTTTCTAATACGGTCATAGCAACCATCTCTTCATTTGTCATTTTAGCCATAGTACTACTGCTAATTTTTATCTTTTTACACAGTTGGCTCTTATTTATTTTTTTATCAATCATTAATTTCCATAATTTATTGTATGATACAGCCATATTATCCTCCGTGCTTTTAGGAATACAATTTCACTATTTTATTATATATTATCTCAATTTCGTTGTAAAACATTTTATTTGATTTCTCGAACACTTTTTTCAAGTTGTAAAATAAGTCAGCAGAGGAATCATCTCCCTCTGCCCTTATTCCACATCTTATCTTCTACTTTATCTTTACCAGCATCTCTGCCAACACTCTCATCATAAATTCTCTGAAACTCCTCAAAAAGCTTATCTCCATCTTGGTTTATCCCAAGCCTTTTCATCACTTCCGAAAACATTCTTATGCTTCCACTCACATCTGCAATATCAAGTCCAAATACATCAACCTTAGCAGAATCGTCGACATTCTCATAACCGCCAAGCTCTGATATTCTCCTAATAATCCAGCCAGCTTTGTCCACAGGTTCAGTTTCTCTAGTTTCCACAAATTCACTTTTATCTGTTACATCAGTCATACTTTCGCCAACTCTTACCACATTCACATCAGGCGAATTATGAGGCTCTGGTATTCCTATGCCATCTAAATCAGTCTGTTGTTTTCTCGCACTATCAGCTTGCTCTTTCTGTCTGCCTATTTCATTCTGATTATTGTCTGGATTCACTACCTCAACATTCGTCTCCGGCTCAACAGCCACATCTTTCTCTGACACAGCCTCCTTTTCCATCCCTGGTATCTCAATATTCCTGTCTGCAACGATTTCTTCTTTCTCCGACACCGCATAATAAGCTGTATACAAATCTTCTTTCACAATGTCATCAGCAAGCTGCAACTGCCTCTTAATCTCTCTTTTCTCCTGCTTCAGCTCGTCCAGTTCTTCCTACACTTCCACATGCCATATCTGATATTCCCTATATTGTGCTTCTGTGCTAATCTTCCGTTTCCGGCTTGAGCTTTCTCTGTATATTTCATGCTGTCTGTCCTCAATCTGCTGGATCTTTTCTTCCTGCTCTCCTATGAAATCCACAAGCTCCACAATACTTTTGATGTCATTATTCACAAGCAGCAGATATTCATCCTGTAACTGATGAAACCGCTTCAAATCCTCTGCATACTTTGCTCCACCAACTACAAAACGCTTCTGTTCTACAACCCTTAATCTGTATAGCTTTGCATAAAACTTCTTCTGGAATGGTGACAGCTTCGCCCTGTGTAACCCCCTGATATCCGACGAATAAAAGTAAGGCTTTGACATCCAGGGCATATCCACATAATGCCGTAACATATCTTCTGAAAACATCTCGTCCAGCTTTGCCAGTTTATGATAATACCGAAATCCCGGTGCCTGCACCTCCATCCATGCGTCTTTCTTAAATACATATCCAAGTCTTTTCATCAGATATTTAAAATGCTCCACATTCCCGGCTGCATATGCACACATCTTGGCATCCCTTAGAATTATCTCTTTCATTGACATTTCCTTTTCCCACTTGTCCCTGCTGATATTTTTTGGATTCCTGCTGTACTCTGCCGGCATAATGGAAAGTCCAAGTTCATCACAATATTTATTTGTAATAGGCTGGAGATGGTTCTTCCAGTTGCTTTTAGGTGAATTGTATTTCTTGCCGGTTGTCATGCTGACACTGTTCCAGATCAGATGCCCATGCATATGTTCCCTGTCAGTATGGACTGCATACACAGCTTCATAATCATCGCCAAGCACAGCCTTCGCAAAGTGTTCCAGGACGTACATTGCCTGTTCCGCAGTTACTTTTTCTTCCGGCGAAAACGATATAATCACATGATAGCCTTGTCTTTTACCTGTCTTATGAAATATATTCTTTGTCTCTTCCATCTGCTCAAATGCTGTATCTGGCAGGCAGTTAATACCGCCCACCAGTATACATTCTTCTGTCTTATCCGGATTCTGGATATATTCCAAAGCATTCTTTAGGTGTGATGCTGGATTTCTACCTTCTGACTCTTTTATATTCAAGATCTTTGTAATCGCCATACTTCCAGCACCTCCCCGAATGTTTTCTTTATATCATCCAGACTGCTCTGCAGTTTATCAATATCGCTGTAATACAATCTTCCCTGTGAATTGCCAAGCTTTACCGCCTGATTAATATTATTTGCAATACCTGCAATAACACGAATTATTTTTGCCCTGTCCTCTGGATAACTTGTATCAATGTTGCCTCCTGTCCGAATTAATTCTCTTATATAGGCACTTGCTGTCATTCCTGTTCGCTTAAGTGCCGCTTTCAGAATATCCATATCTTTCTCTGACAGCTTCACCGATATCTTATAATCTTTCCTGTCAGACTTGTATCTTCTCTTTCCATCTGCCATACGTTTTTCCCCTTTCGTAATTTCCAAATTCTGTATCAAACCAATCTCTTTTTATCTGTACCATTGCTTTTTTCATCCTTTCTAAAAGTAGTGTTCACTGGTTTTGCAAGATGCGGAAAAGGTCGGACCTTTTCCCGAAAAAATATAAACGCCATCAGCGTTTACATAATTTTTCGTCTTGGCAGGAGCACCTGCACCCTGTATATGATATGTGGTGGTTAATGTTCCACCACAATTACTGATATGGTGGCTAAAGTTCCACCTGATTTAAAAGTGGTGGCGCTTTTTGCCATCACTTTACTGTTTTAGTGGCGTTTTCCGCCACCACTTTTCCATTTTGACGGCACTTTCCGCCACCATAACTTTTTTCTCGCTTATCTGAGTGGTGGCGCTTTTTGCCGTCACTTTGCTGTTTTGACGGCGCTTTTTGCCCCCACTTTTGCATTTTGACGGCACTTTTTGCCTCCACACTTTTTCGGCTCTGATTTGTGCGGGGGCGCTTTCTGCCCCCATTTGCACGTTTTGGGGGCGCTTTTTGCCCCCACTCGCTGGATTCACCTATTCAGTTGTCTCTTTCACCATTACATCTGCATCCAACATCACATTTTCTGCTATCTCAGCACCATCTTCCGACAATTCATTTGTTTCAGGCGGTATATCCACTTCATCCTGTTCACTTATCACAGAATCCCCAACTGCCGCTTCATAATCCATTTCTTCTGCAACATTGCTTCGGTTACGCTGTGGCTCATAATCCGGATTGTAATAATCTTCGTAACCATAGATTTTCTGTTCAAAGTACTTCCTTGGACATTTGCCCCGCATGGTGAAATAACCTTTTGCCTCAAGCTCTGCATTATATTCCTTTATAATTGCATATGCCTTTGTCATCCCGATACCAAGCATCTGGCTTATCTCACCTGCATCTATGAATGCTTCCTTTATACCCTTCATGCAGCTCCTCCTTTCATAAATTGTTATTTTAAATACGTGTTTTTACAAAACAGCTATCCTGTTCTTCATTTAATCCGTATTTCTAATTCGTGTTTATTTTAATATCCTTTTCAAAATTTGTCAATAGAACTTTTTATAATTACGCACTTGCAATTCGTTTTTGTTTATGATAAAGTAATCGTACAATCATAAACAAGTCACTTATTGATACGTATTTCATTTAATATCAACCTAATACGTATCTTTACAGCGGACTATTTCATATAAAGGAAGGTGAACAGAATGGCTTACTCTGATTCCATTAAACTTACTATGTCCTCTTCAGAAGAAATCGGAAAGGCAATACAGAAGCAGCGCAGAGCACAAAAGATCACGCAAAAGGAGTTTGCACAGCGGCTTGGTAAATCAGAACGTACTATCCAGAAATATGAATCTGGTGAAATACTATTAAAGATAGATGTTTTAAAACAGATTGCTAATGAATTAAATGTTCCATGGCAGGAGCTTTTATTTGCAAAAGATACTAATACTCCAAAAGATAATACAACCGCTGAATATCCGTCATATGAATTCCACACTATGTCAGATGTAATCAATGCTCTCTTTGCCATAACTGAACTTACTGATTTTTCATTTGAGCTGACCAACACCAAACCTCCTGAAAGTCCTGAATGGACTGCCGGGATTAAGGTTAATGGCAAAGGCAATGGAAAATATGATGCAGACTTCTGTCTCTTTATGGAAAACTGGATAACAAAGAAGAATATGCTTCAGACAGGAAAAATTTCAAAAGAAAAGTTTGATTCATGGAAATCAGATATGTTGGCATATTATAAGGATTCCAGACTGGATAATGAAGCCGATTAAAAAACTGAATAATTGCAGGCTTACACCTTTAGTAAAGAAAAATCTCCGGCATACTCCTTCTCGCAAAAGGAATAACCGAAGCTATGTAAGTGATTAACCCGAAGGCTTTATAATCACCCTGAACAAGTAGATTATATCATAGCCTTTTGATGATTGCACAACAATTTTACAAAAAGGAGATGATATTTATGCCAGCTTACAAAGATGAAAAAACTGGTAAATGGTTCGCCAAGTTCTATTATACGAACTGGCAGGGAATCAAAAAACAGAAGTGGAAAAGAGGCTTTGCCACCAAAAAGGAAGCCTTAGGATTTGAAAGGGATTTTCTGGAAAAGCAGTCTGCCAATCCTGACATGACATTTCAAAACCTTTATGAAATTTATATGGAAGATATGGCTGCAAGACTTAAGCAGTCAACTCTTCTGACAAAAAAGGCGGTACTACAGACGCATATTCTTCCATTCTTCGGTAGCAAGCCGATAAATGAAATCAAAGCCTCTGATGTACGAAGATGGCAGGCGAAGCTTATGAGTTCGCCGAATAATTACTCCCAGACCTATCTGAAAAAGATTAACACGGAGCTTAACAGCATCATCAATTACGCCAAGCGTTTCTATGACCTTAACACCAATCCCTGTGGCAAGGCAGGCACCATTGGAAAAGCAAAGGCTGAGGAAATGGATTACTGGACTTACGATGAATATATTGCTTTCCGTGAGGGTGTAAAAGACAAGTCGCTATCGTATATATGCTTTGAAGTCCTGTACTGGACTGGTATGCGAGAAGGCGAACTGCTTGCTCTATCACCTGCTGATATTGACCTTGATAACAAGACAATATCCATCAACAGAACATATCAGCGGATAGAAGGAAAAGATGTATTTACATCACCTAAGACAAGAAAAAGTAAGCGAAAGATTCCGATTCCGGATTTTCTATGCCAGGAGCTATCAGACTATATCCAGTCAAGGTATATGCTTGACGCAGATGAAAGGCTGTTCCCGGTAACAAAATCATATCTCTCACACGAGATGATAAGAGGTTGCAAAAACACAGGTGTAAAGAAGATACGAATCCACGATATCAGGCATTCGCACGCCAGCTTACTTATTAATCAGGGCTGTGATGCGCTGATGTTAGCAGACAGGCTCGGACACGAGAAAGTATCCACAACACTTAACACATACTCTCATCTGTTTCCACATAAACAGCAGGAGCTTGTGCATAGTCTGGAATCATTGCAGGCGACAGATTCGCCAACACTTGAACCACCATCTGATAACCCTCTGCTTGAAGCAGCAGGTATCACATGTGAAGTGCCTCAGACTCAAGACAACGGCTCAGATGTAACAATCCGACCTCAGTTTGGACCTGCGTTAGTACCATCAAATACCGCATCAGGGAAAATCATCCAGATGCCACAAAGAAAGATCATATAAAAGAAATCCAGCAGTCATCAGGGTTTCTTGCTATTAAAGTTAATGACAACCAACTGAAAACGATAGAAAAAGAGTAGTTGCTATTAGTAGCAAATTAGTAGCAGAGCAAAAGAAAAAGTCTCGGAACCCGCTTGTTTAGCGGATTCCAAGACTTGTGGCTCTCACTCAAACTCTATCGTTCCCGGCGGTTTACTCGTCAGATCATACATAACCCTGTTCACACCCCGAACCTCATTAATAATGCGGTTCATTACTTTATTCAGCACCTCATACGGAATCTCCGCAGACTCGGCTGTCATAAAGTCAATCGTTGTCACGGCACGAAGTGCCACTGCATAGTCGTAGGTTCTCTCGTCACCCATGACACCGACAGAACGCATATTGGTCAATGCCGCAAAATACTGGTTCGGCATCCACGGCGCGTCCTTGCCATGCTCGTTCTTGTACTCCTGCGCTGCACCGTCAACCTCTTCGCGGTAAATGGCATCTGCATCCTGTACGATGCGTACCTTGTCCGCCGTAACATCACCGATAATACGGATTCCAAGACCCGGTCCCGGGAATGGCTGACGGAAGACTAAGTAATCCGGAATACCAAGCTCTAAGCCGACCTTTCGTACCTCGTCCTTGAACAGATCACGAAGCGGCTCAATGATATCCTTAAAATCTACATGGTCAGGAAGTCCACCGACGTTGTGGTGAGACTTGATGACAGCAGATTCACCGCCAAGACCACTTTCCACTACGTCCGGATAAATCGTACCCTGAACTAAGAAATCCACCGCGCCGATCTTCTTTGCCTCTTCCTCAAAGACACGGATAAATTCCTCGCCGATGATCTTACGTTTTTGCTCCGGCTCTGTCACACCCGCTAACTTTCCGTAAAAACGCTCCTGCGCATTGACACGGATAAAGTTCAGATCATAATTGCCGTTTGGTCCAAACACTTCCTCGACCTCGTCACCTTCATTTTTACGGAGTAAACCGTGATCCACAAAGACACAGGTCAGCTGGTCGCCGACAGCCTTAGAAAGTAACACTGCTGCAACGGAAGAATCCACGCCACCGGAAAGAGCACAGAGCACCTTGCCGTTTCCGACTTTTTTGCGGATCTCCTGAATGGAATGTTCCACAAAGGAATCCATCTTCCAGTCGCCGCTGCAACCGCACACATTGTAAACGAAGTTCGATAACATTTTCGTTCCTTCCTGTGTGTGAAGAACCTCCGGATGGAACTGGATCGCATACAGATTTTTCTCACGGTTTTCTGCTGCTGCAACCGGACAGTCTGCCGTATGCGCACAGATTTCAAATCCCGGTGCTGTTTTGGAAATATAGTCAAAGTGACTCATCCAGCAAACCGTTTTTTCCGAAACATCTGTAAATAAAGGAGAATCCGTCTTTACGAAAACATCCGTCTTACCGTACTCACGAACCGGTGCCTTTTCTACCTTTCCTCCTAAAATATGCATCATAAGCTGAGCGCCATAGCAAAGGCCTAACACCGGAATGCCAAGCTCAAACAGTTCCTTCGTATAGGTTGGAGAATTTTCCTCATAACAACTGTTTGGTCCTCCGGTCAGAATGATCCCTTTCGGGTTCATTGCTTTGATCTGCTCAATATCTGTTTTATAAGAATAGATTTCACAGTAAACGCTGCACTCACGCACCCGGCGCGCCACAAGCTGGTTGTACTGCCCTCCGAAATCTATCACGATGACGGTTTCTCGCTTCAAAACACACGTCCTCCTTCTTAAGTAATCCTACAATAAGTTTTATTATACGTTCTTGCAAAAGGCTTGTCAAAATTATTTTTTACAGCCTCTCACGCACTGCCTGCCATGCCGCTTCCAGACGTTCTAACGAAAACGCGGCATTCGCCGGACTGGTGGACGGCAGTTTTACCGCATGGATGCCACAGACCGGATACACATATTTTTCATACAGGCTGTGCGCCTTTCCTCCATTGGTAAAAATTGTTTCGATCTGTGTTTTTTCTATGATCATGGAAATATCATTCGGCACCACATCCCGGATTGAACTGTCGCTCGATCCTTCAATCGTACAACTGTGGATGACATCCCAGACGGCAATCCGATGCCTCAGTAAAAAATCTTTTTTCTTTGGGATCGTATCCGGTATTTCATCCTCCATCAGCAATGCTAACAGTTTCCAGAAACGGTTCTGCGGATGCCCGTAATAAAACTGCTGTTCTCTGGATTTTACCGACGGAAATGTTCCTAAGATCAAAACTTTTGATTCATTATTAAAAATTGGCTCAAATGTATGCGTCACGCTGTCTGCTTTCGCCATGTTATCTCCTTTTTGACGCTGTATCGTTAAAGTCCTTTCGCTAAAAATTTCTTCCGTTCCAGCCCCAGTCGCTGATACCGCTGTAGGTCACATACACTGCATCCTGCGGAATGCCAAGCTCCGTTTCATAGATGTCGCAGATTTTTGCTGTCATCTGGCTATAGGCATCCGGTGAAGCGTTTCCAAACAGGCTGACTGCCACAAACGCACCTTTTTCTAACTTCTTTCCACCCATGTAGAGTGTGTAGTCGTCATCAAATCCTACCATTAAAAACCCTTCTGATTTGTTTAATGTGGTAATCGCCTGTCCAAGCTTTGCCTTAATCGTTTCCTTTTTGTCCTCTGTCATTGGTAATGTTACTTTTGAATCAATAAATGGCATTTTTCTACCTCCTGTATTTTCATATCTGATGATATTTTTCTCATAATTTTTTACTGATCAATCGCGTAAACACGCTGATCCTTTTCCTCTATGAGAGCTCACTTCATCATTTACACCTATCTAGTGATGTCCCATATGTAAATATTTTTCTCTTGTGGCAAGTCCACCGCGGATATGACGCTCCTGCTTGTTGATATCCAAAACCTGTCTTGCTTCTTTTGCTAAAGACGGATTGATCTGCTGCAGACGCTCTGTCACATCTTTATGTACCGTAGACTTACTGATCCCAAACTCCTTTGCAGTCTGCCTTACCGTGGCATTATGTTCAATGATATATTTTGCGATCTCGATCGCTCTTTCCTCGATATAACTTTTCAAGTGTCTTCCTCTGCGATATTTGTTTTTACAATTTATGCAGAGTTTTACACAATTATTCTATCTCATTTCCAAGGTCCATGCATCTTCATTTTTGTTATAGCCCGTTACACTTAAGTACTGCTGCGGACTGTTTCTCTTCAAGGCATCATATGCTGTCTGCAATGGGATCCATTCACGGTTCCTCGACGGTCCGCTGGAATCCGCCAAAAAGACCTCATCTTTAGCCTCATCGTACAGCCACAGGGTGACATAATGTCCCGGCATATCCTTCCAGAAAGTATCGTCACTATTGCTGCTGATCAATACCAGCAGACCTTTGCTGTCTTTTGCAAGCTGCTGAAATTCCTCATAAGAAGATGGTTTTCTTCCCATCTCACACTCTATTCCCATCGTTTGCAGGGTTTCCCGCATCGCATCCCAGCCAATCGCTCCGAGACCGCTGTGTGGATTGTAATTCGATACCTCCTGTGCATATTCGTACATCTGCAGCGGTGTGCACTTGTTGCCGCTGACGGTACTGTATATATTAGCCATACTGCACAGGCCACAGCCAAACTGGCTGAACTGCTGCCCGCCTGCCTCTTCATAGCACCAGGCACCGGACCACTCTTTTTCCTTTTCATAGGATTTCGTTCCCTGAAGATAGGAAAATACGGCATCCTCCGGCTTTGCTTTTTCTTCCTTTACAGGCTTTTCTTCTATGATTTCTTTTTCCTTGTCTGCCGCCTGTGTTTCCTCTTCTCCGTGGGCTTTCATAGTCTGAAACTGTCCGACGGAAATCCCCTGGCATGCACCAAGAAATCCGGCAAGGCAGACCACTACCAGACCGGACATCCATTTCTTAAGTGTCTTATGTTTACTCCTCATATTCCATTGTTCCTATTCTATCCTGTTATCACCGCAAATAACTGCCTAGCCTCCTAAAGTAACATCCTGTCGGTTGTACCACTCCAGTGCCTGTTCAAAATCCGCATCCGAATAGTCCGGCCAGAGATGTTCCTCCACATAAAAATCCGCATAGACCGACTGCATCGGAAGAAAACCTGACAGCCTGCGCATACCGCCCCCTCCTGCGTCAGCATCTCAACAGCCTCTACACAGGCACTTTGAAAGGCATCGAACTGTTCTTTTGGTCTTTTACAGTTATCTGTCGTAAACCCGTAGTAAGTCAGCTCTTCCACACCATATTCCTTCGCTTTTTTTAACAGCTTCATTCCCGGCTCTAAGCCGTACTGATAACCGTCTTTTTTCTCCATCTGCTGCGACAATGCCCAGCGGCGGTTACCGTCCGGAATGATCCCAATGTGTTTTGGTATCCTCATACGCTCACCTGTCCTTTTTTTCCAGTATTCCCTTTTTCCGGAAAAAAATTCTTTCAGATAAAACGCTTTTCTTATTAATATTAATAGGAAAGGATCTCATAACCGTCTTCGGTCACTAAGACCATGACTTCCCACTGCGCACTCGGCTGTCCGTCTGCCGTATAGACCGTCCAGTCGTTTTCTTCATCGACAAAAATATCTGCCTGACCCATATTGACCATCGGTTCAATCGTAAATACCATTCCCGGAACCATCAGCATTTCTGTACCGGCTTTGGAATTGTAACCAACCCACGGCTCCTCATGGAACTCTAAACCAATGCCATGACCGCCGATTTCCCGTACAACGGTGTAACCGTTTGCATAGGCATGGTCATGGACTGCCTGACCCATATCTCCAAGAAATCCCCATGGTTTTACCTGCTCTAAACCTTTTTGTATACATTCCTTTGTGACATCCACAAGATGTTTTTTCTCCTCTGAAACTTCGCCGATACAAAACATTCTCGAAGAGTCTGAAAAATATCCGTTCAGGATCGTAGAGCAGTCCACATTGACAATGTCGCCCTCTTTTAAAATATCCTCTTCGGACGGAATGCCGTGGCAGACCTGTTCATTAATGGACGTACATACGCTCTTTGGAAAACCCTGATAGTGCAGTGGTGCCGGGATTCCGCCCATTGCCGTGGTTCTCTCATAGACCATCTTATCGATCTCTTCCGTGCTCATTCCCGCATGGATATGCTCGCCCACATAGTCTAAGACCGCAATGTTAATTGCTGCACTGGCTTTCATGCCGGCGATCTGATCTTTATTTTTAATGATCTTGTGCGGTGGAACCCGGTGTCCCTCACTGCGAAACAGTTCTATTTTTTCATCAAATGCCTGATGGCAGGCTTTATATTTTCTTCCACTGCCACACCAGCAGGGATCATTTCTTCCTATTTTCAACTTTCATCCTCCTGATCCTCAAATTTATGGTTCAATGTCACATTTCCAAACGGTACCTTGTCCCAGAATTTCTTTTTGACTTTCAGCTTATGCTCTTCTAACATTTTTTCATAGGCTTTCCCATTGTAGTCATAGGCGCCAAAATTCTCGCCTTCTTTGTCTGCTAAAATCTTCTGGTACTTCTCAGCAAGCGCTGCCTTATCTGTCATTTCATAGATCTCTTCATCAGTCAGTCCCGCCCGCTCTTTCTGCTCATCCGATAAGTCATAGCAGAGATCGGATGCGGAATCCCTAGCATACTGCTTCTCTTTTTCATCCAGTTCCATGCCCTCTTTCTTTGCCGCTTCATAAAACATCATATCATGGACGACTCTGTCTAACACGGCTCTTTTTGCCTCTAGCCGTATAAATTTTCCATTGGTATGCAGTCCCCAATAGGCATTTGTATCATCCGGATCATAGACCATTGCCTGCTTTTCGATCTCCCTCTCCTGCCTTGCAATGTAATAAGTCATGTCACGCAGTTGATAATCGGTTCCGTCTAAGGTAAATACGGTCTTATCCAGATCCTTTAAATAGTCAAACCGGTTCCGGTTTCCGTACAGTGCCGCAAGATAGATCATGATGGCTGTAGCTGCAAGAATCCCTACGATCGCAATAACCTGTTTTTTCATATAATGCTCCTCTTATGATAACGCTTCTCTTATGACTCGCAGAGCTTTGCAACAACCTGATTGATCAGTTTTCCATCTGCTTTGCCTTTTAACTCCGGCATCACATTTTTCATGATCATTCCTTTGTTCTTCTGTGCTACAATATCTGCAAATTTTTCCATGATAAAATTCCTGATCTCTTCTTCGCTCATCAGTGATGGCGCATATTCCTGAATCACATCATAACGGAACTGATACTCTGCTTTTAAATCTTCACGCTCTGCCGGGCAGGTATCAATCTGTTCTTTTACGGTTTTTAATTCCTTTAGGATCACCTGATCTACCATATCTTCTTTGATATCATCACGGCATCCTGCATCGATCGCTGCCTTTTTTACGGCTGACACTAAGGATGAGATTGCCTCTTTTCTCGGTTTATCCTTTGCTTTCATTGCTGCTATCATATCTTTTTGTAACTGTTCCATCTGCATATCTGTTTCCTCCTTATACAACTCACACTGCTACCATTATAACACTCTCCCTTTTTACTGACAATTCCTATCTCACAGCAAAAAACCTAAGAAATAAACTCTGTTATTCCTTAGGTTTCTTGTATTGATTATTTTTCTATGATTTTGCAGATACTGCTACAACAGTCGTCTTACCGTAATAATGGTCTTATAAGTTGCGTTATCGTTTCCGACGATTCCATAGGCTGTTCCCTTGGCATGGACGATCTTGCCACCGCCCATGTAGATTGCCACATGACCTGCATAACAGATCAGGTCACCTGCCTGTGCATTCGCATAGCTGACTTCCTGACCGCAGCTTCTCTGGGCACCGGAAAAACTTGGGATGCTGATTCCGAAGTGTGCATAGACATAGCTGGTAAATCCACTACAGTCTGCACCGGTATTCGGGTCTTTTCCACCCCAGACATATGGTTTTCCGACAAACTGCATGGCATAGTTCACGACATCCGAACCGCTGACATTCGTAGTCTTTGGTGGATTTAAGTTTCCTCCCGGTACGCTTGCATTGGAATTTGGCTTAGAAGTTCCTCCGCTGCCCCCGGAGCTTCCACCGGATGACCGGCCGGATGCCGCCGCCGCTGCCTGCTGCTGTTGGATGATCTTATTCTGCTCTGTGATCGTCTTCTGATATTCGCTCGCAAGGCTCTTTGCATTGGCAATCTGCGTATCCGCATTTGCCTGCTGGCTTCTTAAGTTTGCCATGGCTGTCTCTAGCTGCTTTTGCTGCTGCTTTAGATCATCCTTGGCTGTTTCTAATTCTTTCTTTTCATCCTCTACCTGTGCTTTTAAATCCTCAACCTGCTTTCTGGTCTTTTCATAATTATCTAACAGGTTTCTGTCATAATCATAGACTTCATTAAAATACTCCACACGGTTGAGCATATCCGCCATACTTTTGGATTCTAACAGAGAAGAAATTACGGCACTGTCGCCACGCTCATACATGAACTTAATACGCTTTTTCATTGCCTGATACTGCTTCTTCTCATTCTTCTGTGCCGTCTTTAAGTCTTTTTTGACCTGTTTTAACTGCTTTTCATTCTGATCGATCTCTTTTTCTAAGATTCCGACATCTACCATGAGGTTGACAAGTTCTTCGTTCTTTGTGTCTAACTCGCCTTCAATCTCTTCTTTCTTATTCTCAAGATTATCAATCTTTTTATTTACATCATTCAGATTCTTTTCTGCTTCTGACTTCTTATTCTGTGCCGATGTCGCATACACTACCTGCGAACTTCCAATTGTGAGTGACACTACGAGTACCAATGCCAGAACTGCTTTTGCCCGTCTCTGTAGTTTTCTCATCTGTTTTTTCTCCCTTATAATTGTTGTTTTTGACTAACAATCTAAGTATAGCATCGTTAAAAATCCTTTTCAACCGATTCCAGTTTTTTCATAAGAGATTTGGTAAGATTATGCACCCATATTTTTTACGATAAGCAGTTTATCCCCCTTGCCCACACGGTCAGAGGACAATTCATTGGTCTCCATGATCTCGCGTACCGTGGTGTGATTTTCTTTTGCAATATTCCAGATGTCATCCCCATCTTTTACAATATAACCTACCAGTCCCGGAATTTTTTGCAGGCTCTCATAGTCTGCTTCCTGACAGTTTACTTCCTGTACCCGTTTTCTGTTTCCGATGGAAAATGCGATCAGATTCAGGTTGATGACTGCCTTGATCTCCACCTGTGTATTGTCGATCAGAATGGTCGTAAGCTGCTCTAAACCACTTTCGATCTCATATCGGCTGTTCTTTTCAATGCCCGGTACTTCAATGGTCTGATGGAATGGCAGGAATCCTTTTAAGGAACCGATCGGCATTTCATCATCCGTTGTGATATAGAGAAGCTCCACGGCAACCGTTCCCTCTACATAGACCCCGTTTCCGGAAATTTCATGCGTATCGATCTGCACACTCCCCTCGGCACAGCAGATCTGCAGCATATTTTCCTGCGTTGCCTCTAATTGAAGCTGCTCGGAAGCACGGCATTTTGCATTGTTTTTCATCAGTAATTTTTCAAATGTAATATCTTCAAAAACCGGACGGACATCTTCCTTTAGGGAATACACATCCTGCAGCATTTCAAACTGTTCCTCTTCCCACAGCTTGATGTCTAAATCTGCCACGGCATCCACCACGAGCATCCGCTCTTCTCCATCGTAGTCCGGCTTTACCTCCACGTCAAAAGAAACATCGTCCACACCCACATAGGATACCAGTTGATCTCTGCAGCCGCTGCAATCCACTTCGCCCTGAAGCGGAACTGTTGTCTCTAACCATTGCAGCCGCTCATCCTCTTCATTTCCCTGATAGAGTATATAAATAAGAAGTTCTCCGTTAAATTGAATGACATCCTCGCCAATGCGGGACTCCAATCCGCGAAGCTGCACATTTTTCCAGAGCAGCTCACGGATATTCGGCTTATTCGATGGCAGAATAATCTCATTTTTAAAACGGCAGGTATCTTTTTTTGCCGTCACAAGCTGCAATGCTTCTATGTTTTCCTTGCGTATCTCATAGTCTTGTTCATTTTCCATCGCATAGCTGATCTCTTCATCACGCACCTCATCCATCTGCACATGAAAAACGATCAGAGAACGGATGCTCAATTTTCTCGAATTGATGATCCCGATATTTAAATCCTCAATATCCCATGTCGCCTTAACCGGGTCAAATTCCTCCGCACCGTCTAAATTTACCGTCTCTGAAAACGGGATTTCGCCCTCTAAATACGCAATGTCGTTTTCCTCGCCATCGCTGCGGTATAACACCTGAAATCCGAGATTTCCTCTTAACAGCACATGCCCGGTCTCTGCTTTGGCTTCTTCTAAGTGAATTGCTCCTTTTGTTGTAATAATTCTTACAATATCCGGCTTGCTCTCCGGAACGTTATAGTCATCGTCAAGGGTGACCTGGCTCATCGCCCGTCCCTTTTCATGGCTCATATGTATATACTTCTTCTTTAATTCCATAAAAAACTCCTTTGCTTGGGACTTTTTACATTCTATTCCAAGCAAAGAAGTTTTATACTTTTTTAGCATAATTTCATGCGAATATCTCTCGTAATAATGTCGGTGTAACTAAAAGACAGTAACTGCGGTGGATTCTCATCCCTCTCATCATCTATCAGGATGGTAAATACACTTGGGTATGCATTCTGAATCACGCCTTCCTGGATATCAACTTTATTTCTGCCACGGTCTAACTGTATCTTTACCTTGCTTCCACACTGTTGAAGAACCGATGCTCTGACTCTGTTTAAATCCTTCTGCTGCATTCTTTATTCCTCCTAACCCACAATTGACTCACTGTATCTGCTTTAGTTTATCACAGTAATAAAATATTTGCAAGGTCTAAACACGATTTTTTTACTCAAAAACCACAATATCTTCCGTTTTTTCTGTCGAGACAACTATATATGGGTAACTTTCGACTTTTTCCGACACGTCATTTTCTCCCGGTCCGATCAGCTCCGATTTGAAATAAACTGCATTTTTAGCCTGATATAAATCCTTCACCTGTATGCTGTAACCGCCTGTTTTCTGCACTCCATATCCGCGGACAATGTACAGTTTGTCACCGGACATATATGTAAGTTTCATCTCCTTTTGCTTTTTCTCCTCAATAATCTTTTTCAGCTCATCGGGAAGCTCTTTTTCAGAGATTACGGTAAATTTCATATCACTGACTTTGGCATCATTTTTTTCTTCCACCTTGCATCCGCCCACTGTCGTCGCCAACAGCATCAGCAGGATTCCTAAGCACATCATTGTTTTTAGCCGCCTCATAGATTCCCTCTTCACATTCTTCTATTCTATATAAATAATATGCATTTGATATTGTAATTGTTCCACCATATTTGTATAATAAATTTTATGTAATAAAGTAATGAATTTTAAAGAGGTAGCATGCATATGATTCGATTGATTCTGGTAATTATTTTTTTACTTTTATATTTTATCTTAGGGCTTCCCGTTCTCGGAGTCCTCTGGCTGATCGGGAAGCGGAATAAGCCCGCAGCAGACATCGCAAGCCTGCGGATCGTCCAATGGGCATTCAAAGTGATCCTCTTTCTCTGCGGAACAAAATTAACCGTGATCGGGGAAGAAAATGTACCAAAAGACCAGCCGGTACTCTATATTGCAAACCACCAGAGCTATTTTGACATTGTGGTTTCCTATTCCCGCTGTCCGGGACTGACCGGTTACATTGCAAAAGACGGCTTAGAAAAAGTTCCGATCCTTTCCATCTGGATGAAACGGCTCTACTGTCTGTTTTTGAACCGCCAGGATATCAAAGAGGGAATGAAGACGATCTTAAAGGGAATTGACCAGATCAAACATGGGATTTCGATGTGTATTTTCCCGGAAGGTACCAGAAATGATAACCCGAAAGAACTGCTTCCGTTTAAAGAGGGAAGTTTTAAACTGGCATTAAAGACCGGATGTCCGATCATTCCGATCGCCATGACGAATACACCTAAGATTTATGAAGCACAGGCTCCTTTATTAAAAAAGACACACGTTGTGCTTCATTACGGCAAACCAATCCTTCCAAACGAACTGGATGCCGATACGAAAAAGCACATCGGTGTCTATACAAAATGCGTTATTGAACAGATGCTTGAAGAGAACGAACAATATCTGGAAACTCCATAAAGTGAGATGCTTTTACTAAAATGGTATCCCCTTTTTTCAGATAAGATTTCAAATGTAACAGCAGTTCTTCTTTCGTAGCAAAATAGAATATTTCCATGGTTTCGCTATGTTCTTCTGCACCTTTGGCTAATTCCTTAGAGAGTTCGCCGCAGCAGAACAGAGCATCCAGACCACGGCTTGCTGCATAGGCTCCCACTTCATAGTGGAGCCTTTTTTCATCCGCTCCTAATTCTCCCATATCGCCAAGCACTGCGATCATTCTGCCTTTTGCCTGTGTCAGTACGTCGATGGATGCCCGCATGGACACCGGGTTGGCATTGTAACAGTCATCAATGATCAGCATATCATTTGCATGGATCAGGTTCGTGCGACCTCCGATGGTCTGTGCTTTTTTAATGCCTGCACAGATCTGTTCTACATCCAGTCCTAGCTCCATGCCAACGCAGGCTCCGGCTAAAGCATTTAAGACATTGTGTTCACCCGGTATCGGTATCTCCACCTCTTTGATACACTCCGGAAAATGAAAGACTGCTTTCATGCCGTCTAAGCCAAGATTCCGGATCTCGGTGGCATAGATACAGTTTTCTTTACCGCACTGGTTTTTCTCGCTTTTTCCATAAAAAACAGGGACTTTTCCGTTTACGTTTTCTACCGTGGAGAGCTTATCATCCTCGCCATTTAAGATCACGGTTCCCGTTCCGTTTAAATGTTCAAAGATCTCTGTCTTTGCCTTTAAAATCCCATCGCGGCTTCCTAAGTTCTCCAGATGACAGAGGCCGATGTTTGTGATCACACAAATATCCGGTCTCGCGATCGCACCCAAACGGTGCATCTCGTTAAAATCCGAAATTCCCATTTCAAGAACTGCCACCTCATCTGCTTCGCTCAAACGGAAAATGGTCAGTGGCAAGCCGATCTCATTGTTAAAATTGCCCGCTGTCTTTAACACACGGTATTTTTCCGAAAGCACGGATGCGATCATTTCTTTGGTACTCGTCTTTCCTACGCTTCCGGTAATCCCGACCACTTTGATATCCAGACTGTTTCTGTAAAAAGCTGCGATATCTTTCAATGCCTGCGTCGTGGAATCTACTAAGATATAAGGGCCTTTCGGGTTTTCTAACCGCTGCTGCGATACTACGGCTGCTGCTCCCTGCTCATATACTGCATCAATAAAAGTATGACCATCCACTCTCTCGCCTTTGATCGCTACAAACAGGTTGCCTGCTTCCACTTTACGGCTGTCTATGACAACTCCCGTCACTTCAAAACCTTGCTGTTCCTCTATCCCGATATAAGTTCCATGGCAACAGTCCGCGATATGTTCTAATGTCAGATTCTTCATTTTGATCTCTGTCCTCGTTTCCTAACATTTTTCTGATTTTTGTGCCTGCTTTTCCTGCCAATAAATGTTATGCATATTTTTTTAATGATAACTCGATCAGTTTCTCACAAAGCTGCTCAAAGCTGACTCCTACTGCCTGTGCCTCCTGTGGCAGCAGACTGGTCGGTGTCATACCGGGAAGGGTATTTGCCTCTAAACAATACATTTTTTCATCGCTGTCTAACAGGAAATCCATTCTGGAATACGCGCCCAGTCCCAATGCTTTTGTAACCTCTACGGCATACTGCTGCATCTGTTTTGTAACAGCTTCTGACAACTGTGCCGGACAGGTCTCTACCGCGCTGCCTGCTTTATATTTATTTTTGTAGTCATAAAATCCTTCGACCGGAGCAATCTCAATGATCGGAAGTGCCTTACCTTCTAACACTCCAACAGAAAACTCTCTGCCCTCGATATAATCTTCGATCAGGATTTCTTCCTCCCAACGGAAGGCTTCTTCTAAAGCTGCTTCATATTCCTCAATGGTCCGTACAATGGACACGCCGATACTGGAACCGCCACAGCATGGTTTTACCACACACGGAAGATTCAGTCCGGTCTTTGCAAAATCACGGATCTGCTCGTCACGTTTCATCCTGATTCCACCCGGTGTCGGAATACCGTTTGCCACAAAGAACTGTTTTGCAATGTTTTTATCCATCGCTAATGCACTTCCTAAATAGCCGGTTCCCGTATAACGGATGCCAAACAGATCAAAAGCTGCCTGTATCTTACCGTTTTCTCCATTCTCTCCATGAAGTGCCATAAATACCACATCTGCCTTCTGACAGATTTCAATAACATTCGGCCCGAAAAAATTATCGGACTGGTCTGCTCTGGATGCCTTTACTGCCGCTAGATCCGGTGCTACGGTCGGTATTTCTTCTACCTGAACGCTGACCTCTTCGGTATGTTCAAAAATATCACTGATATCTTCTTTCTTATCACTATATCCCATAAACACATCTAAAAGAATGACACGATGACCATTCTTTCTCAATGCCTTGCTTACCATATTTCCTGTCACAAAAGATACATCACGCTCTGTACTGAGTCCACCTGCTAATACTACAATGTCCATGTTCCTGTCTCCTTTTCCTATCTTATAACCTATTGTTTTTTAGCATACAAATACTTATTAATAGTAAAACATTTTCATGTCTATGACAAGCGGTCTGTGGAGAAGAAACACTTTTTTCAGGATATGAGCAGTTTTTTCAGGGTATTGACTAAGGGGGTATTGACGTAATAAAGGGTATTGACCGCCTGCCCCCTCCATTATTCCAGGGTTCCTTGTGCAGACCATTCCGATGAGCCTCTAAGACGGCAATTGTGTCACCAGTGGGTTCCACAATCGCCAGAGTCTCATCTCCATTGCACAAAAGGAAGCCTTCCATAATGGAGGGGGCAGGCGGCCTATACTCCTTGAATATGTTGTTCTGGTTATATTTGAGGGATATAGCCTGATAAAAGTGTTTCTAAAACTAAAAGTTTAGGGTTATATCCACCTGATAGGCAAAAAGAACGGACAGGCATTGCACCCCTTTCTTGGTACAATGCCTGTCCCATATATTCTTTATACTGTAACAATATACTCCTTATTCGAGCTAGTTCTATAAAGAAAGTTTCTGATATTCTGATTTGAGAAGTATGTCGGCGATTGCACAAATGAGATATGAAAAGTTTCTTTTTGTGCAATGGAAATGAAACTCAAGGAATCGTGAAGCCCTCTGGCGCACACGATTTCTGCTTTCAGAGGTTCATTGGAATGGTCTGCACAAGGAAA
>OIEA01000425.1_pt1 | contig 19500 bp, 17 predicted proteins | sample 1581631 | NCBI WGS metagenome assembly OIEA01 (sample SAMEA3882526, study PRJEB24775) | human gut metagenome | biome: human-associated habitat; feature: intestine environment; material: feces | place: Netherlands | collected 2009/2010
TCTCCGGCCCCACCTTTAAGGAGCGTCTCGAGGCCGACCCGCGCTGCACCGTCAGTCAGGAGAAGCTCGACGAGATCTTTGATCCGTGGGACTTCCTCACCCGTATCGACACGGTCTTTGATCGTCTGGAGCAGCTGAGCTTCGAGTAGGTTCGGGCATAACGTTAGCTTTTTAGGGCGCTTTGCTGGTAATGTGTGTTGCCGGCAAAGCGCCTCGTTGCATTTAGGGAAAGACGGGGATAATAGTCGTCTCGAATAACATTCTGAGAGGGGATCGCATGATTTCGTTTGATTACAAGCCTCAGGGCGTGTGTGCTCGCAATATTCACCTTGACCTTTCCGATGACGGCAACAAGGTGATGGGCGTTGAGTTTACCGGCGGCTGCGACGGCAATCTCAAGGCTATCTCCAAGCTGGTCGAGGGCGCTCCTGCCGATCGCGTAATCGAGGTTCTCGCCGGTAATACCTGCGGTATGAAAAAGACCTCCTGCGCCGACCAGCTTACACGCGCTATCGAGGCCGCTCGCACCGAGATCGCCTAATGGGTATCGCCGATCACATCAAGAACGGAATATCGCGTCGCGGCTTTGTACTCGGTGGGGCTGCCGCGGGCGCTGCCACGGTGCTTGCCGGATGCTCGAAAAAAACGGGCACCAGCGATGATGCCGCCGGCGAGCCGCAGGTTATCAAGGATGATTCCAAAATCATCTCGATTACGGATGAGTACGAGGCAGTCGACATCGATCTTGAGCCGGCGGCGTCATGGACGCTGCCTCTGGGTACGCTGCTGTACTACTGCGACGGCGATTACGCCGCGGCGATGATGGCGCCCGCATCGGCACTGCACGCCAACACACTCGGTGTGCTCAACCTGGGCGATGGCTCGCTTACCACATTAATCGAGGATCCTATCGAGGGCACGGGATATGCATTCTACGATGTCCGTGCCGGCGACGGCGTATTCGCGTGGGTTGAGATGAACTTTGCCAATTCATCGTGGAAGCTCTACGCTCAAAATCTGTCGGGCGCTTCGCTCTCTGGCGACGTGGTTGAGCTCGATCGAGGTGGCAAGGACTATGATCCGCCCCTGTTTACGGCGTTCGGGTCATCGGTTATCTGGTATAAAATGCCTTCGGCAGGCGGCAATAAAACGAGTAGTGATTCGTTTTGCTATCGTCGCTCGCTTGATGAATCCAAGGCCGAGGCAATTTGGAAATCGACGGGCCGCTTTGCATCGGCCCCGCGCGCGAGCGACGGCATTTTGACCATCTCGCCGCGTGTCCGCAACGACGAGGGCGTCTACTACGGCATAACGGCAATCGATCTGACCGACGGCAACAACACCAAGCGTGCCCAGCTAGTCCTTCCCTCGTCAGTCTCGCCTTTCGAGGCCGTATATATGGGCGATACCTTCGTGTTTTCTATCGAGGCGACCTATAGTGGCGTGGGCAGCCTGGGCAACATGGGCACGTATATCGGTAATGAGGGAGGGCCGTACCTCTTTCTGTCACGCGAGCCGCTCGCATGTGCGGCTGGCAAGAAGAATAAATACCTTGTTAAGGTACAGGCGTCGCATTTCCTGATCGACACCTCTGCCAAGACCTATGGCTCGCTGCTGTCGCCCGACCGCGCTTTGGAGTATGGCGATTATCCAGCTACGGCGGGAAAGTCGGACTCATTCCTTACGTACGCCACGGTGCGCAACAGCCAGGGTATACCAGAGACGGTCACTGCACGCCTATTCTCTCTTTAAGCTTAGAGGGGTTAAAAAGGTGCCAACAGGGGAATAAACGCGTTGTAATTGTGAGTACCGCCTGCCGAGCTGCCGCGTCATAGCGGCATCCGGCGGGCTCAGGTGCGTTAAAATGGGCTTGTTCTTAGCTAATTGAGACAGGGGGGCCGTGTTATGGCTTCAGATGCAAAAAAGATTCTGCTGGTCGAGGATGAGAAGGCAATCCGTGACGCCGTCGCTGCCTATCTCGAGCGCGAAGGCTACTGGGTTGTGGGCGTCGGCGACGGTCAGTCCGCGATCGAGGAGTTCGAGAAGCATCAGTTCGACCTGGTCGTGCTCGACCTTATGCTCCCCAAGATTCCCGGCGAGCGCGTTTGCCGCACCATTCGCGATACCTCGGATGTCCCCATCATCATGCTGACGGCTAAGGGCGAGATCGAGGACCGTATTATCGGTCTTGAGCTCGGCGCCGACGACTATCTGATTAAGCCGTTCTCGCCGCGCGAGCTCGTCGCTCGCGTTCGCGCTCTGTTCCGCCGTGCCCATCAGGCCGACGAGCCCGCCGTCGAGGTACTCGACTTCGGCGATCTGGTCATCGATATCTCGGGCCACAAGATCTTGGTCGAGGGCAAGGAAGTCGATCTGACGGCTTCCGAGTTCAAGCTGCTCACCACGCTTGCCCGCCATCCCGGCCGTGTGTATAACCGCATGGAGCTGGTCGAGAAAGTGCTCGGGTATGACTTTGAGGGCTATGAGCGCACTATCGATAGCCACGTGAAGAACCTTCGCGCCAAGCTGGGCGATGATCCCAAGAAGCCCAAGTGGCTCTACACCGTCCATGGTGTCGGCTATCGCTTCGAGGCTCCGGCCAAGACCGATAAGTCGGACGAGAAATAGGGAAATCACATATGACACCTGCGCGCTTTGAAATCGGACAAAAGCACAAGCAGGAGAGCGAGGCGGGTTCCAAGGCTAGTTGGAACACGCCTCGTTCCGATTCACGGCCAACGATGAGCTATCCCTCGCGCATGGCACTTGCTTTTGCTCTGACATCGCTCATGACGGTATTGGTGCTGGTGGGCGTTGTCTCTGTTGTGTGGGGCACGGTCTTTTCGGATTACACACGCTCCAATATCGTCGAAATCGCAAATTCCGCTGCCGAGAAGTTGGCAACCTCATATGAGGAAAACGGCTCTTGGACCGCGGGAGAACTGCGCACGGTCGCAACGTCGAGTTTGGTTTCCGACGATCTGGGCATGCAGGTCGTCAATAAAAAGGGCGTGATCGTTTATGACGATTCCTGGCCCTCGGCAAGCGCCACCGCCGATGTACGCGAAAACCAGGCTACGACCGACGACACGAGCGGCAAGAGGGCATCGCATAGCCCGGTCTCGTCTGCTCCAACCGACTCCGATAGCGTTGCTAACGTCGAGATTGTAACGTCTTCCGGCGAGCATGTCGGACAGGTAAAGCTGTGGGCCATCGGCTCCGACGCTCTGCTCACCAAGGCGGACTCTGCGTTTAGGGAGAAGACCTTTAACGCCATGGCCCTCGCCGCGGTTGTTGCAATCTGCATTTCGGTCGTTATCGGATCGCTCGTGTCGCGCATGCTCACCAAGCCGATTCATCGCATCACCAGTACCGCAAAGCAAATCCGTGACGGCGACCTGTCGGCTCGCACGGGACTGCGCGGTGATGACGAGATCGATCAGCTGGGTGAGACCTTCGATGAGATGGCCACTTCGCTCGAGAAGGATATGAAACACGAGAAGCGCCTGACCTCAGACGTTGCACACGAGCTTCGCACGCCGCTTATGGCCATGCTCGCAACGGTCGAGGCCATGCAGGATGGCGTGTATCCCACCGACGATGAGCATTTGGAAACCGTTGCTTCCGAGACGCGTCGCCTGGCTCGTCTGGTGCAGCAGATGCTCGACCTGTCGCGCATGGAAAACAGCACGGCTCCGCTCAACCTTGAGCCGGTGGACATGGTTCCTTTTGTGCGTTCCATCGTCAATGCCCAGGAGCGCCTGTTTGTCGACCGCGATCTGCGCCTGCGTTTTGCGGACGAGACCCAGGGTCACGACGATGTCGTCGAGGCCGATCCCGACATGATCACGCAATGTGTTATCAACCTCATGAGCAACGCCATGCGCTACACCCCCGAGGGCGGTTGGGTCGTGGTGTCGGTGCTCAGTGACCGCAAGCACGTCAGCATTGCCGTTTCGGATACCGGCATCGGTATTGCCAAGGACGATCTGTCGCGCATCTTCGGGCGGTTTTGGCGCGCCGATGCCAGCCGCGCCCGCGAAGCTGGCGGCCTGGGCGTTGGCCTCGCCGTGACCAAGCAGATCGTCGAGCGTCACCATGGCTACATATCCGTGGAGTCGGAGCTTGGAAAGGGTACGACTTTTACAATTCATCTGCCCCGCGAGCACACGGCAGACGCGGCATCTACTACAATGGAGCACTAGCTTTTCGCTATTCGGTGAAGGAGGGGCCTCGTCCCTGCCGCTCCGAGTTTGCGAAAACATGCGGGAAAGAACCCGCATTTCTGTCGTATTTAGGTAAGGAGTGACTCACGTGACAACGATGGAGCGTCGTCCGGATTCCCGTGGCAAGGTTCGTGATATTTACGATGCCGGTGAAAACCTGCTGATGGTCGCCACCGACCGCATTTCTGCGTTCGACTTCATTCTTCCCGACGAGATTCCGTTTAAGGGAGAGGTACTCAATCGCATCTCGGCATTCTGGTTCGATAAGTTTGCCGACATCGTCCCCAACCATCTCGTTTCCATCGACCCGGCGGATTTCCCCGAGGAGTTTGCTGAGTATCGTGACTACCTCGCTGGCCGCGCCATGCTGGTTAAGAAGGCCCAGACGATTCCTATCGAGTGCATCGTCCGCGGCTATCTGACCGGTTCGGGCAAGAAGACCTACGACGAGAACGGCACCGTCTGCGGCATCCAGCTGCCTGAGGGCCTGACCGAGGCTTCCAAGCTTCCTGAGCCGCTGTTCACGCCGTCCACGAAGGCCGAGATCGGCGACCACGACGAGAACATCTCGTTCGAGCGTTGCTGCGAGATCGTGGGCGAGGACATCGCCACGCAGATTCGCGACCTTTCCCTCAAGATCTACAAGGCCGCTGCCGAGTACGCCGCGACCCGTGGCATCATCATTGCCGACACCAAGTTCGAGTTTGGTGTTATTGATGGCAAGGTCACGCTGATTGACGAGTGCCTCACGCCCGACTCCAGCCGTTTCTGGCCTGCTGCCAGCTACGAGGAGGGCAAGATCCAGCCTAGCTACGACAAGCAATTCGTCCGCAATTGGCTCAAGGCCAACTGGGATATGACGGGGGAGACCCCGCACCTGCCCGTCGAGGTCATCGATGGCACGTCCGAGCGCTATCGCGAGGCCTTCCAGATCATCACGGGCTCCCAGTTCACAAGCATGAAGGAGAACGCATAAGTGAGTACCCGTAGCGCCACGAACAAGCGCACGCAATCCCACGAAGTTACCGGGGTTGCGCGCAAGTCTGCTGCATCTGCTAAGCCCGCCCGCCAAGCAGCGAGCTCCGTTCGCGTCGTGCCGGCTTCGTCTAAGGCACGCCGCAAAGAGCTCGAGAAGGGCGAGAACCTCGAGGGCCTCTCTAAAGAGGAGAAGCGCGCCCGCAAGGCTAAGCAGCGCGCCAAGGAGGACCGCATCTATACGGTGTCGAATATCCTCCTCAAGCAGGACGAGGACTACACCAAGCGCCGTCGCATCTGGTGGATTGTGCTCGCCATTGGCATGGTGCTCGTCGTGGCAATTTGGGCCTCGCTGTACTTCGCTCCCGCTGGCATGGTGTCCAGCCCCGTCCAGATGGTCGGTATTGTTTTGTCCTACGTCGTCATTCTGGGTGACTTTATCTACGACTTCGTTCGTATTCGTCCCCTGCGCAACATGTACCGCGCGCAGGCCGAGGGCATGTCCGAGAACAAGCTCAACGCTCTTATCGAGCGCGCAGCTGCCGAGGAGGACAAGAAGGACTCCAAGAAGAAGTAGCGTTTGCATACATACTTATCGCTAAGATATAAGGCGCGTCGTTTTTGCGGCGCGCCTTTTTACTGTTCTATAGATAGATGGAGTGGCACATGATTCGAGCTGCCCTGACGGTCGAAGAGGCTCTGGAGGGCATGAAGGCCCTGGAGCCCAAGATTAAAAACTATGCGCGCCTGGTTGTCCGCAAGGGCGTAAACGTCAAGCCCGGCCAGGAGGTCGTCGTTCAGTCTCCGGTCGAGTGCGCGCCGTTTGCGCGCGTGGTGGTCGCGGAGGCCTATGCTGCCGGCGCCGGCCACGTGACGGTCATTTGGGCCGATGATGCCGTGACAAGGCTCACGTACGAGCATGTCGAGAAAAGCTATTTTGAGCAGACGCCCGAGTGGAAGCGCCTGCAGCTGGATTCCTTGGCCCAGGATGGTGCCTGCTTTGTCTTTATCGAGGGTGCGGATCCTGCAGCCCTCAAGGGCATCAATCCAGCCAAGCCGGCCGCGGCATCAAAGGCGAGGAATACGCAGTGCAAAGTTTTCCGCCGTGGACTGGATTACAACATCAATCCGTGGTGCATCGCCGGTGCTCCGGTCGTGGCTTGGGCGCACGAGGTGTTCCCAGGAGACGCCGATGAGGTTGCAATCTATAAGCTGTGGAATGCGATTCTGCACACCGCTCGTGCCGATGGCCAGGACCCGGAGAGCGACTGGGAGCTTCATGACGCGGCGTTCGAAAAGAACTTGCGCTTCCTGAACGACAATCGTTTTGACCGCCTGCATTACACCTCGGCAAATGGAACCGATCTGACGATTGGTATGACGAAGGGCCACGAGTGGGCCGGCGGCAAGGGTAAGACGCCCGATGGGCACCCCTTCTTCCCCAACATTCCCACCGAGGAAGTCTTCACTTCGCCCGATCGCATGCGCGCCGACGGTATCGTGTACTCGGCCATGCCGCTCATCCATCACGGCAATAAGGTCGAAGATTTTTGGATTAAGTTCGAGGGCGGCCGCGTGGTGGACTACGACGCCCGCGTGGGCAAGGCAACGCTCGCAAGTATCATCGATACTGACGAGGGCGCTGCTCACCTGGGAGAGGTCGCGCTCATTTCCAAGAATACGCCGATTCGCGAAAGTGGCGTACTGTTCTACGATACGCTGTATGACGAGAACGCTAGCTGCCATCTCGCGCTAGGTGTCGGTTTCCCCGAATGCATCGAGGGTGGGTACGACATGTCCAAGGAAGAGCTCCTGGAGCATGGCGTTAACGTCTCGAGCGCGCACGTCGATTTTATGATCGGCACGGACGACATCGATATTAAGGGCATTACGCCTGATGGACGTGAAGTTGTGATTTTCCAGAACGGCCAATGGAGTTGGGAATAGTCCCAGACCGTGGTACAATGCCACCCGCGGGCCGTTAGCTCAGCTGGCAGAGCAGGGGACTTTTAATCCCAAGGTCCAGGGTTCGAACCCCTGACGGCCCACCATAGTTTACGCAGGTCAGAGACGGTGTCGTCTCTGACCTTTTTCTTTTTGTACCCCGCGAGTACCAAAAACGGTACCCCTCAAATCACGTGGATTCCATAATTCTGACCTGTCCGTAGAGGGACATAGCGTCCCGATGGTCGGACGGATGGATCGTTGTTGATGCGTCCGTCCATCCATCCGAAGGAGCAGGGGGACGGCCCGAATGAGTGCGAGCGTTCTGCGCGCTTTCAACAGCCGTAGGGGCTCCATACCTAGCCCCAGGCTGTCGGAAGGGCGTTGAACGCGAGCTTCGGGCGCGGGTTGAAGGACCAACTGAATGGTGCTGTGGTGGGGCGGCCTTTTTGACGCTTCAGCAGACCACACCTATTTCTATAACTTATATATCTATATAAAAGGGGAATTGACATGAAGTCTATTTTGCAATTTGTCTACCTGCGAATATCCAGGATTGGATGCCCCCTTTTGAGGGTGGGTTTAAATTGACATGAAGTCAACCGAAATTGACATGAAGTCAATTTTTATCGACGTGAAGTCAATCCTATCTAGGGTTAGAAATTGACATGAGGTCAATTTCTAACCCTGTTTTTTTGGAAGGAAAAAAGCCCTTGCGTCCATATTGTCTGTGCCGTTGGTGCAGTCGCATCAAGCAGGAGCTCGCAACATGTCGCAAATGCGGCTGAGCAGAAAGCGCAAGCAGACGGCGGCGCGTCTCTAAAAGATGAGAACCCGGACTATGCCGGTTGGCTTACGGTCGAAGGGACCTCGATTTCAACTCCAGTTGTCTCATGCCGCCAGGGTGACCCTAACGGTTTCTACCTCAATCACGGTTTCGATCGCTTGCCGTCATTCTCCGGGTGTCCGTTTTTAGCTGAAGGCTCATCGCCATCAAGTACGAATATGCTCGTGTACGCCCATAACATGGGATATGGAAACCTTGGCTTTACCGAGCTCCAGAATTGTTATCGGACGGATTGTTTTGCAAATATCGGAGCCGTGACATTCACGAGCGCAAATGGGAATACCACTCGCTATAGGCCGTTGCTTGGCTTGAGAGTGCCTAAAAAATTTGATTTGCTTCTACGATTTGACTTTGCTGGAGAGTCAGACTTCAATGCCTGGCTTAATTCTTTGTCCGAGCACGCTAGCGCGAAGTCAGATTCCGCTGGGTCTGACTCTGTTATCACTTTGGTGACATGCTCTTCCGCGATTGGCGGTGATCGATACCGCAGCGTTTTAGTTTGCAGGAGAGCATTTTGATTAAGGCAGATGTCCTTCCTAGAATATAGTCATGATTTCTTGAACTCAGGAATAGGCCCTAATGATTCAATATAATGCGAATCATTAGGGCCTACATGCTGTCTTTTTAGTCCTCGGGAAGCTCGATTGGGTAGTGGGCGGTCAGGCTGCGGTACTTGCGGTAGAACCCGGACAGCAGGTCGGTCACGCGGTGGCGCTGCCTGTCCCTCGCCTCGGCCTTCGCGCCGAAGCGCGAGCCGGGCGGCATGACCCTCGTCACCGCCGTTCCCTCCTGAGGCACGCCGCCGACCTCGAACGCCTCGTGCATGAGGTCGCGTGTGGGCTCCGCCTTCAGCCTCTCGGCCTCGATGATGCCCGCCATCTCGTCCTCCATGGACTCGGCCACGAACTTGCGCCAGTTGCGCTCGACGGCGTCGTGGCGCTCGGACTCGGGCGCGGCAGGGTCGATGTCGAACTGGGCGTCCGCCTCCCCGAAGCCTGCGATCTCGAGGAACCGCTCGATGAGCTCGGACTTGTCGCGCAGCTCGGGCGACGCCGCCACCGAGGACATGATCCGCGCCGCGATCTCCCTGTCCTTCACGTGGTCGCCGTGGCGCTGCTCGACGAGTATGAGGATGTAGTCGATGTTGATCTCCACCTGGCGGACGAGCTCCATCTCGAAGACGAGGTCCTCGGCGATGGACTCCTTCTCGGAGCGCTCGCGGTCGCGCATCTCGTCGCGCACGGCGAGGTACTCGCTCTGGTAGTCCTGAAGCTCGCGGGCGCTCGCGGGGTCGTCGTCCTCGAAGGCGTCGAAGCTCGCGAGGATGTTGCGCACGCGCAGCACCGCCGAGAAGGCGTTCACGAAGTCGCGCTTCTGCTCGTCGGTCATGAGGACGTCGATGCCGTCGAGCGGGTAGTGCAGGCGGATGTAGGCGAGCTTCTCGGCATACTCCCGGAAGTACTCGTCGTAGGCCTTGAGGATGACGATGCCGCCCGCCTCGGGGTCGCCGAACAGGCTGATCGCCTCGTCGACCCGCTCGGCGAGGTTGCGGAAGCACACGATGTTGCCGAACGACTTGACGGAGTTGAGGATGCGGTTCGTGCGCGAGAACGCCTGGATGAGGCCGTGCATCTTCAGGTTCTTGTCGACCCACAGGGTGTTGAGCGTCTTGGCGTCGAAGCCGGTGAGGAACATGTTGACGACGATGAGCATATCGAGGCACTCCGCCGCGGGCAGCGGCTTGCCGTCCACGTCCTCGCCCTTCATGCGGCGCGAGACGTCCTTGTAGTAGCCGTCGAAGCCCTCCGCGTCGGTGGAAAACGATGTCTTGAACATGGCGTTGTAGTCGGCGATGGCCCCGTCAAGGAACTCGCGGTCGGCCTGCGGCATCTCGGAGGCGTCGATGTCCTCGTCGTCGATGAATCCGTTCGGGTCGTCGTCGGCCCCGTTTGGCGCGAAGCTGAAGATGGTCGCGACCTTGAGATTACAGCCCTCGCGCTGGCCTATCATCTCCCGCAGGATGCGGTAGTAGCTCTCGGCGCTCTTGATGGAGTCGCACGCGAGGATCGAGTTGAAGCCGCGGCGCACGCGGTCGCCGACGGTGTAGGCCGCGCCGTCCCGCTTGGTCTTCTGGTCGAAGTGCTCGAGGATGTAGGTGGCGACGTTGTGCATGCGCACGGGGTTCTGCCAGGCGGTGTCGGTGTCGATGGCCTCCACCTTCACGTCCTCGCCGGTATCCTTGCGCCTGAAGGTCGAGACGTAGTCGATCTTGAAGGGAAGGACGTTGCCGTCAGAGATCGCCCCCACGACCGTATAGGTGTGCAGGCGGTCGCCGAAGGCCTGCGCGGTCGTGCGCAGGTCGGGGTCGGTGCCGCTGCCCGCGTTCTCGGCGAAGATGGGCGTGCCGGTGAAGCCGAACAGGTGGTAGTTCCTGAACGACTTGGTGATGGCGGTGTGCATCTTGCCGAACTGGCTTCGGTGGCACTCGTCGAAGATGAAGACGGTGTGCCTGTCGAGCACCTTGCGCGAAAGGTCCGGGTGCTTGAGGTAGCTCGAGAGCTTCTGGATGGTGGTCACGCAGATGCGCCTGTCCGGCGCGTCCGAGGCGAGGTTGGCGGCCAGCGCCCGGGTGTTCCTGGAGCCGTTGACGGCGCCCTTCTGGAACTTATCGTACTCCTTCATAGTCTGGTAGTCGAGGTCCTTGCGGTCCACGACGAACAGCACCTTCTCGACGCCCTCCATCTTGGACGCCAGCTGCGCGGTCTTGAAGCTGGTGAGCGTCTTGCCCGAGCCGGTCGTGTGCCAGATGTAGCCGCCGGCTGCGAGCGTGCCCAGGCGCGAGCGGTCGTACTCGGAGACGAGGATGCGGTTGAGGATGCACTCGCAGGCGCAGATCTGGTAGGGCCTCATCACGAGCAGCGTGTCGGTGACGTCGAGCACGCAGTAGTGCGTGAGCACCATGAGCAGCGTTCCCTTGGCCAAGAACGTTGCGGCGAACGGCACCAGGTCGGCGATGCGGCGGTTTGAGGCGTCGGTCCACCAGCTCGTGAACTGGTAGGAGGCCGAGGACTTCTTCTTGGATCCGCCCTCGCGGGTCTTCTGCCAGCGCGTGGTGTTGGAGTAGTACTTGGTGTGCCGCCCGTTCGAGATGACGAAGACCTGCACGTACTCGAAAAGCCCGGTGCCGGACCAGAAGCTCTCGCGCTGGTAGCGCTCGATCTGGTCGAACGCCTGGCGGAGCTCGACGCCACGGCGCTTGAGCTCGATATGCACGAGCGGAAGGCCGTTGACGAGGATCGTGACGTCGTATCGGTTGTCGTGGGCGCCGGCGCTGGTGGCGTACTGGTTCAGGACCTGCAAGGAGTTCCGGTAGATGTGGTCGCGGTCGAGCAGCATGACGTTGCGGATCGTGCCGTCGTCGAGCGTGAAGTCGATGACCGGCGCCTGCTGGATGCGGCGCGTCTTCTCCACGATGCCGTCGGTCTCGGCGGCGACGTGGGTGCGGAAGAAGCGCTCCCAGTCCGGGTCGGTGAAGGCGAAGCCGTTCAGCCGCTCGATGCGCGCTCGCAGGTTCGCGATGAGCGCGGCCTCGTCGGTGATGTCGGCGTACTCGTAGCCCTGCTCGACCAGCTGCGCGATCAGCTCGTCCTCGAGCTCGGCCTCGGACTGGTAGGCGGTCGAGTCATGCGCCGCGATCGGAGCCTCGGCGCAGACCGTGGACTCGGGGCCCTCGAGCAGCACCGAATAGGACGGCGCGGTCGCGCCGCCGATGGAATCGATTATCGTCACGAGGACTCCTCTTGGTAGTCGATGATGAAGTAGGGGGACATGCTCCTGCGGGATGCAAGCGACAGCGGCTTGCCGGAAGACGCCACTACGCACTTCGACATGACCTTCGAATCGGCTTTCTCGAAACGACGGACATGGAGCCAACACCCCATCCTATCGGCCAGTTCGCCATAGTACTCAGGATAAGACCCGTACGGCGGAAGCTCCCTGCTTATGGCGTCGATATGGAGCCACCAGCGGTCAGTGCCGCCGCTATGGATCAAGAGGATTCTCGGGTCGTAACCACCCAGGATGGAGTCGCAGACGGCTTTCGACATAGAGCTTCCCAGCTTGCCATACCAGACGGAGCCGAGGCTATCGAGGACCTGCTTATGCGCGGCGATCGTCCCGCATTCGGGAGCGAAGTTCTCCGCGAATCTCAATGCAACTGTTTTCACACAGCAACACTTCCTTTGTGCGGAAAATCAAGTAGGCGGTCGCGATAGTACTCATATTGCGACCGGCGCGCCTCGATCTCGGCGGGGAGGCCGTCGGTGAGCGAGGTCGTGAGGGCGTCGAAGCGGTCGAGGATATCAACGGCCTTCCGCTGGGTCTCGAGGGAAGGAACGGGGATCTCAATCGTGTTAAAACCCGCCAAACTAAGATTCGGCACGTTTGAGTGGTTGGCCTTTTTCCATAAGACGCTTTGAAACCATGTTGAACAGCAATAATGGAAAACAAATCTACTGTTCATATCTTCCGTAGGAGGAATGACGTTGATTTGTTGGTTGCATGCGCCCTCCTTTTGCGCGAATGCAATTTTTCCAAGAGAGGCTATGCAAGTTACAAGTGTTGAACCCGGCTTGACATGCTTGCTCTCCGCAAAACCTGTTTCGGAAAGCATGTCCTCCGTTTCAAGTGTCGTGAACCCATGTTCGAATGCTCATGTACGGTAAGGAAGCAAGCAACCGAAAACAAGAGATAGACCGCCAGCACTACACTATTCCGAACCAAAGACCAAAAGATAAGCATTGTGGGAAAATCTAAACTTTTGGATTTTCCTACAATGCCAACTACGGCGGAATCCCTCCCACTCCTTATATCTTTCTGTATACATTGAATTTGTATTTAGTAAAATGCAGACAACACCACGGATCGGCTTTTGGTTGGACAATTCCAACCAAACACCACAGCAGACAGCAGAAAACATTCTGAACGCTAGGAAGCCGGTATGATTGTTACATATAAGGGGAAGAAAAATTTCTTTTAGGTACTTGCTTTCCTAAAACTGATGTGATATAATAATTCAAGTCCAGAAAAGGAGTAAAAAATATGCGGCAAGGTATTCTTAAATAAAACTATAATCAAATAGTGGGAACAAAGGATTATGATAGTCCCTTTTGTAGGGGCTTAGTTTTTTGTACCCAATTTAAGAATACTTTTGCCTTATCAATTTTGACATATCCCCAAAAACAGCACTCACAAACAGGTGTACGCTGTATATGTGTATGTCCGCAAATTATCATCCCCAGCGGTAAAAGTATTTTACTGCTGGGGATTTTTATGCCCTTCGGGGCAGTAAAGGGAGGACAATCACATGAAAATAATCAATATTGGAATTCTTGCCCATGTAGACGCTGGAAAGACGACCTTGACGGAGAGCCTGCTATATGCCAGCGGAGCCATTTCAGAACCGGGGAGCGTCGAAAAAGGGACAACGAGGACGGACACCATGTTTTTGGAGCGGCAGCGTGGGATTACCATTCAAGCGGCAGTCACTTCCTTCCAGTGGCACAGATGTAAAGTCAACATTGTGGATACGCCCGGCCACATGGATTTTTTGGCGGAGGTGTACCGCTCTTTGGCTGTTTTAGATGGGGCCATCTTGGTGATCTCCGCTAAAGATGGCGTGCAGGCCCAGACCCGTATTCTGTTCCATGCCCTGCGGAAAATGAACATTCCCACCGTTATCTTTATCAACAAGATCGACCAGGCTGGCGTTGATTTGCAGAGCGTGGTTCAGTCTGTTCGGGATAAGCTCTCCGCCGATATTATCATCAAGCAGACGGTGTCGCTGTCCCCGGAAATAGTCCTGGAGGAAAATACCGACATAGAAGCATGGGATGCGGTCATCGAAAATAACGATGAATTATTGGAAAAGTATATCGCAGGAGAACCAATCAGCCGGGAAGAACTTGCGCGGGAGGAACAGCGGCGGGTTCAAGACGCCTCCCTGTTCCCGGTCTATCATGGCAGCGCCAAAAAGGGCCTTGGCATTCAACCGTTGATGGATGCGGTGACAGGGCTGTTCCAACCGATTGGGGAACAGGGGAGCGCCGCCCTATGCGGCAGCGTTTTCAAGGTGGAGTATACAGATTGCGGCCAGCGGCGTGTCTATCTACGGCTATACAGCGGAACGCTGCGCCTGCGGGATACGGTGGCCCTGGCCGGGAGAGAAAAGCTGAAAATCACAGAGATGCGTATTCCATCCAAAGGGGAAATTGTTCGGACAGACACCGCTTATCCGGGTGAAATTGTTATCCTTCCCAGCGACAGCGTGAGGTTAAACGATGTATTAGGGGACCCAACCCGGCTCCCTCGTAAAAGGTGGCGTGAGGACCCCCTCCCCATGCTGCGGACGTCGATTGCGCCGAAAACGGCAGCGCAAAGAGAACGGCTGCTGGACGCTCTTACGCAACTTGCGGATACTGACCCGCTTTTGCGCTGCGAGGTGGATTCCATCACCCATGAGATCATTCTTTCTTTTTTGGGCCGGGTGCAGTTGGAGGTTGTTTCCGCTTTGCTGTCGGAAAAATACAAGCTTGAAACAGTGGTAAAGGAACCCACCGTCATTTATATGGAGCGGCCGCTCAAAGCAGCCAGCCACACCATCCATATCGAGGTGCCGCCCAACCCGTTTTGGGCATCCATCGGACTGTCTGTTACACCACTCCCGCTTGGCTCCGGTGTACAATACGAGAGCCGGGTTTCGCTGGGATACTTGAACCAGAGTTTTCAAAACGCTGTCAGGGATGGTATCCGTTACGGGCTGGAGCAGGGCTTGTTCGGCTGGAACGTAACGGACTGTAAGATTTGCTTTGAATACGGGCTTTATTACAGTCCGGTCAGCACGCCGGCGGACTTCCGCTCATTGGCCCCGATTGTATTGGAACAGGCATTGAAGGAATCAGGGACGCAACTGCTGGAACCTTATCTCTCCTTCACCCTCTATGCGCCCCGGGAATATCTTTCCAGGGCTTATCATGATGCACCGAAATACTGTGCCACCATCGAAACGGTCCAGGTAAAAAAGGATGAAGTTGTCTTTACTGGCGAGATTCCCGCCCGCTGTATACAGGCATACCGTACTGATCTGGCCTTTTACACCAACGGGCAGAGCGTATGCCTTACAGAACTGAAAGGGTATCAGGCCGCTGTCGGCAAGCCAGTCATCCAGCCCCGCCGTCCAAACAGCCGCCTGGACAAGGTGCGCTATATGTTTCAGAAGGTAATGTAAAGATACATAATCGTCAAGACGGCAACCGGTTGATGACTACAAAACCGTTCACCATGAAGCAGTGACGCATCAGGAGACATATCAGGTGCAGACCGGAACCAAGCAGGTCCTCATCGGCTACCGCTGCTCCGGCTGCGGCGCCACGAAATAGGCCCAAAGCGGATAGATGGACTGGCTATTTGAAACCAGGCCCGAAATTGTTCCATGCATTATCGCTATTCGGCCGTCTTTACTTCGCATTGCTCCTGATAGTCCGGCCGGAATACTTTGGGAAGAGGACATATCTTTATAGGGCTGCCGGGATCTTCGTGCTGCTTGGTGCGCTCCTGCGCTCAGCTCGCGATACCCTGCCATATGTTGCCGACTTGGTATGATCCATGCCCGCCTATCTAGTGGGCTGTCGCATGGCAATTGGATGCTCGTTATTTAAAAGGGGCCCCGCCCTTAATGAGCGGGGCCCCTGCCCTGTCGCGGTCTTTGATTTATTAATTCCAGCCCTTGGCCTCGGCAGCCTTGAGAACGGCGGCGTATCGCAGCTGCAGGACACCATCTACCGTGTCAATTAGGCCGCGTCGCAATAGTGCATTTTTCGTTCGTGACATGCTGTCGCATCCAACGCCGAAGAACTGGGCCAAATCCTGGTTGGATTTCTTTAGTCCGCAAATGGAGTACCCCTTGCGGACGCCGATACGTTCGTAGCGCAATATCTCGAGCATGAGCTCAAGTTCAAGCTTGCCACTCGCTGCAAGGTATAACCATCGATTGCTCTTGTCCGCGCGAAGTCGCGATTTTGCGGATAGTTCGGCCCCGCTTGCCACGGCGCTTAGTTGTGGCGGTTCGGAGCCGCTGAGCTGTGCATACCGTTCGCGTGATATAGTATTTTCAATACGAATCGCACCTTTCACGGTGCTTGACGCCGACGGAATCGCTACTTCCGGCGGCGTCTCTTTTTGGGGCGGGTTCTCATCCACGGTTAATGCCTCCGTTTCTTTTTGGGGCGCCCGCCACGGGTTCCGCCCACAATCATCTTTCCATGCCGTATGTACTCAATCTCAACAGCTGGTAGGTAGAGCAGCCCGTCGGTGCCGACAAAGGCCAGCTCAGCTGCTATGAGCGCGTTGATGTGGTTGGCAGCGATGGTCGACTTACCTCGACTTGCAAACAACCACTCTGCCAGCTGCGCATAGTCGAGCGGGAGGGCATGGCCCTTGTAACTCGTGGCGAGCGAACAGAGCTGAAGCCATACGCCCATGTCGGCGTATGCCTTATCGCCGCGCTCGGCTTGCAGCTGTTTGAAGCCGTTGTTGCTCGACAATGGCATATCGAGCCGCAGCGTCGGTAGCTGCACATTCCATGCGGCCTCGATAGCCTCGTCCTCGCTTATTGAGCGGCCCATTATGCTGCGCCCTTGTCCCGCAACCCGCAGACTGCGAGCAGGTCGTCGCGATTGATTTTCCAACAGCGACCGATTTGGACGCCGCGAATATCATTGCGTTCGACCATGCGGATGAGGTGCTTGGCGCTGATGCCAACAGCGGCTTCTGCCGTACTGGGGGTGATAAGCAACGGGAGCGAGGAATAGTCTCCTGCTCGGAACCGCTCAACAATTGCCTGTTCTGATTTACGCATAGCTGCGCTCCTTTCTAGCCCACTCTGGGCCGACAAGACTGGGCGACTTTCGCCGCTGGAATTAGACTAAATCGGCTATTACGTCCGTGCGCACCCATTTGGTGACACGGGGTGACAAACGGTGATAATTTCGGTGGCAGGGTATTCCGCTCTCCCTAACCACGCTTTCGGGAACGTGGGTTTCGCCCCGCAGGGCGCCGGGTTTTAGGGCAGAGCCCTAACAAGCGCCGAACCGTAGGTTTCGGCGTGTACGCGGACGGGCAAAACGCAGTTTTGTACGGCAGCGTACGACACTTGCGTATTTCGAAAAACTACCCTTACGGCCATTTCGCCCGACTTCGTATGTCCCGCTTAAAACGGTGGGTTTCCGTGCTCGGGCCCGCCTTTCGCCTTCGCCGAAAGGCGGGCCTTATGAGGGATTGTCTAGGTATGCTTTTTCAAGGTTGGCAAGCATCCATCCCATGACCTTGTCCTCATCCAGTTCGAGATAGATTCGACAACCTTCTTCGTCCCTGTTGCGATAGGGCTTCGAACGCCTGACAACATAGCCTGCCCTTTCCAACTGGTCCGCCAAGCAGCTGGCCTTAGCGGTTTCGCCGCTTATCCTGAATTCGAGCATGGTTCACCTCCGTTTCATTGTCCCGATAGTCCGAATAGTCTTAAAAGAAAACAGCTGTCTAGCTGGTCTTTTGTCTGAATTAGAGTCGATTTGCGGCTCTGAAAAAAGCGGTCGGAGCCCGATGGGCGGCCGCTGTATTTACGGGCCGAAAATCGGTATCTGAGGACCGCAGGGGCCTATTCACCGCTCGCCCGCAGTTCCAGGATTTCAGCCGTGGGCGGTGTCGCCGTCATCGTTGCCGCCACTGCATCCATTGCCGTTCGCTTCGCCTGGGCGTTTACGCCCGTGTAGATGTTCAGCGTCATTGCGGCGTTGGCGTGACCCAGGAGCGAGGAGACGGACTTGATGTCCGTCCCCGCGAGGATCGCTGCGGTAGCGAACGTGTGGCGCAGGTCGTGGAACTTGGGCGGCTCGCCCTCCGAGCCTACCAGCCCCAGCTGTCGAACCGTGACGGCCCAGTGACGCGACAGGCGCTCAGGGGCCATGAACTCTCCGTCAGGACCGCCCAACACGAACATCGACTGCTCGAACGGCACGCCCGCCTTAAAGCACTCGGCTCGCGCGGCGGTCAGGCGGCGAGTAAGGATCCCCGCGACTTCATCGGGCATGGGAATGCTCCTGCGACTTCCGCCGTTCTTGGGTTCCTTCTCGTAATGCCCGTTTTCTCCAAACCCGATGGAAGCTTTGACGTGCAGCAGCTTTTGTCCGAAATCAACGTTGCGCCACCTGAGCGCAAGCAGCTCGCCACGCCGCATACCCGTGAGCAGTGCGAGGTAGATGCCAACGTTTTCGGGACAATCTCGGGCGATTGAGAGGAACGTGAGCAGCCGCCCTCGCTCTCGTTCGTCCAGTGCGTTGGGCTCACGGTGACGGGCTTTAGGCACGCGCACGCAGTCCACGGGGGAGTAGTCGATCACGCGGAGCCTGCCAACGGCGTCGCGGTATGCGGCCTTGAGTAGCGTCACGCTTTTGCGAATGGTGGATGGCTTGTAGCCCTCCTCAACGGCCCAGTTAATCCAGTTCTGAGCTGCGGTTACGTCTAACGAGTCGAATTCGATGCCGCCGATTCTGCGCTCAACAAGTCGCGCGGCACCGCGGTAGTCGTAGACGGTCGAGGACTCAATTGAGCCGGATGCACTGAGCATGTCGATATAGCCGTCTAGCAGGTCTTTTACGGTCTTATGTGCCATGCTGCCGAGCTTGAGCTTCTTCTGCGCAAGATCCTCCATCTCCTCGCGCCATTCCTTCAGCTCGGCCTGAGCTGCACGTTTCGATTTGGCGGCCATGACCTTGCTGACCTGCCCGTATGTCCCGTCCTGCTTCTTAAACTTCAGGCGTCCGCGCCATCCGCCGTTGCGGTATGGAAGGAGACAGGACGAGGTGTAGTAGCACTTTGGCTTCATCGATACCCCACAATCGCGGTGCGTACCCGCTGCGTACCGCGCGGAGTACCCGTGTTGAATAAACCCGCTCAGGCTGTGCAGTCCGTCTAGTCGAACGAAACCGCAGGTCAGAGTGGGTGTACGGTATCACTGGCCAAGCGTTAAATCAAACGAGGTGCGGCTTTTAATCCCAAGGTCCAGGGTTCGAACCCCTGACGGCCCACCATGGAATAGAAAGCGATCAACTCCGGTTGGTCGCTTTTTTGTTGCCGGTGCACGGGTTCGAACCCGTATCTAGCTATATATAAGAACGCTTGGCGAACAAAACCCGCCTTTTACCGATGGGAAACAAATAGCTGATGCCTTTGGAGTAAAGTAGCGCTCCAGAGATGACCGATGTCTCAATACACATAAAACAGCTGGTCATCGCCAATATCAGAAGCCAATGCTTCAGTTTTAACCTCAGTGATGCGACTGAGGGACCTATTCATTTGTGAACAAAATATGGAGTGCGCGATTCCCGCCCCCGGGGCCCCTCCGGTCTGGCAATATATCTCCTTGCCGCGCGGCCCGGTCGGACCGGATCAGCCGCG
>OIEA01000467.1_pt1 | contig 18167 bp, 13 predicted proteins | sample 1581631 | NCBI WGS metagenome assembly OIEA01 (sample SAMEA3882526, study PRJEB24775) | human gut metagenome | biome: human-associated habitat; feature: intestine environment; material: feces | place: Netherlands | collected 2009/2010
TGTCTGATATCTCTTAGAGAGCTCAACCAGTAAATTCTTCAATGGCCAGAAGAACAGTGTTTCTGCCACATTAAGGTCATTGTACTGGGCTGGTATATTAGCTGACATCGTTACGAAACTATTCCTTGCAAACGCCCGCAAATCTCTTATCAATCTATCTGGTATTGTGAGACCAAATTTATTAAACACAAAGTTGGTAAAATCTGGGGATTGCAGCGAGTCAATAAATTTATTGAAACTTCCAAGTGCAGTCTCACGAACCTTGTCAGTCCTAACATCGGCATAAGTCAGCTTATCAAATCCATCAAAGCCATAATCAACGACTTGGCTTAGTATGCCCGCTGGAATTTGAAAACCCGCTGCCAAGCCCAATCCTTCCAACACACCTTTAGCCGTGATTTCCTTCACATCAGCGCCGTGAGCGTTGATGATTCTAAATGCGTCGTTAACTTTTTTGCCCGTGTATTTCTCCAATAGAAGTTTCGTCAGGTCTCTGATAACACTGCTGTCAGAAGATATCAAGTTTATATACTTACTTCCCATACCTGTAAACGACAAGTTGTCAGGAATATCAATACCCAACTTATTGATGAGGCGAGCCACATTATACATCAAAGCGGCATAGTGGATAAAGACAAGGCTGTACAGATTTCTCTGCCCCTTAATAATGGCAGAGGTATTCAAGTCCGCATCATATTTAAACAAATACCCCATAACATCCGCCGAAGATTTCGCAACACCGCCTCTTAGCGCCTGCAATGGCTGGAGAATCTCATTTCTAATGGCATTTGCAGCTCCATCAATCTGGGTCAACACATAATCAACAAAGCCATTATCCAAGTTTCCACCTGCCGCAATCACTATACCATCTCCCCACAGGTCATCTGCCGCAAAAATCGAAGAAGAATAGTGTGCACTGGCAATTGCCCCTGCACCATCTTTATTGACAATGAGAAGGTCGCTTGTTCCGCCACCAATATCAATGTTCAAGTAACTTGATCCGCCAATTGTTGTCGCCATACAATTGTATGGAGCTATGGACTCGCTATATTGAGTTCCATAGAAGAACGCGCAGTTGATATTAAGTTCATTCCTTGCCCAATTCCAAAGGGCCATCAGAGCGCCCTTATCTTTCATGGCCTCAGGGAAGGTGATATAAACTTCAAACTGGTCATCACCACCGTTAATAAACGATTTATTTTTCAGCATCCATAGCGTCTGCAGGAAGTAATACTTCACGCGATTCGTATGATACGCGTCACCAGGGTGTTGCTCCAAAAGCCACTTTAATCCCGTCTTGTATATAAAGTCGTTCATGGCATTTGGTTCACGCATCATATTGAAACCGATGGATATGTTGCCGAACAATTCAGGAGGTACTGCCTTAAAATTAGCTGTTTCGCAAGTAGCCGTGCGCGTTGGATATGACATTTCGAATCCACTGCCAAGGTGAACGGGCATAAACTCACGATCCATATACGAACGCATTGCGGACAAGTCGCCAATTGGGTTTGTACCACTAAGAAATACTGTCTGCGAGTCAGTATCATTAATTTCAAATGTTACAGGATGGGCATCACCAGCCGTTGAATATGCGATATACGTGTTTGACGTTCCGAAGTCCACGGCGAATTTGAAGTTTGTTGCTGCTGGTCCTGCTCCCACCACGTTCATTTTCGGAACAATCAGCCCCTTTGCACCACCAATGGAAACCTCCACCAAATCGAACGATGATCTCAGCAAATAATATTCTGTCTGTTTGGTAATTCTTCCCTCTGGCGTACGAATCATAGATGTTGCGTTCACGTTTCCGTCAAGATTTCCTATGCTGACAAAATTGAGCCTTGCGCCAGAGCCACAATTCATGATGCTATAACGGTTCAAAGCATCCATGGCACAACGGTAGAAGGGGAAGAAGCCCAAGAGGAACTTTCCATCTACGATGTCTGCCCCTGAGTATTTTTTCTGAAGCGGAATCACTTTGTTGATGGCATCGTGGATAGGCACATTAATGGTTACGGTGACATCAGCGCCATTTACACTTATTTCAACCAACTTCTTTTCTGCACCTGGGCAAGCCGCTTGATGAATGTCTTCAATATTGAAATATTTGAAGAAATTGCGTTTCAAAGGAAGGACATACGGAGAATTTCCAGCAAATGCCGTTTCAAACGAGTTCTGGTCCACCGCATAAGGCAACTTTATAATCTTGTCTTCTAAGAAGTCGCTCCAAATGAGGAAAGGATATTGCACGCCCATGGCACCAGGCAACACACGCTGATGCATTTCCTGTCCCCTAATGGTGGCCTCATTAATCTTACAAGAAGTTGCATCCCAGTTAGCCTGTCCAACATACGGAACACCTTTCAGACCATTGCTGTTCAATGCAAGGGGACGAGGCAAATTCACGTTAGTTCCGTTTTGGGCCGTATAAGTGGCATAACGATTAGACTTTGGAATAATCTCATATCCACTATTCGTTGGCACAACCTGTTTGTAGCACAATGGAATCAGGGCAGAAAAGACATTTGCACCATCTTTATCCTTAATGCAATTAAAGGCGGCCATGAATGAGCCCGGGGTATTGGCCGTAGGGGCTGGACCACCTTCGGCAATCCATGTCGTAGTTATATAGTCAAGGAATGAAGAAGATTGGTTAGTGAGCGTTCCATGGTAAGCCATTCGAAGAGAATAGAGCATATCCTTAAACTCGCTATCTCTTGACGTTAATGATTCAATGCTATTTGTGCCAAACATAGGATTGCCATTCAGACGTTTGAAGTTGAAACCATTTTCCGTTATACAGCGTTGCCAATTGGGAGAAGTGAACACGAGTGTATATGGTGATGTTCCTCCAATCAGATACTCTCTCGGGGTCATGTTTCCTGGCGTTGCATCCTTCCAAAAGAAAAGGAAAATATCCTGCAATTGGGGATAAAGCGCAATTTCGTCCTCTAATACCTTAGCCAACTTGGTGTGTTCTGGGTAAGCATCTCCTCTTAGGCTCTGAATTTGTTGTGTTGCATTCCAATGTTTCACAACGAGCTTGGGATCTTTGCCATGCTGATAAAGGAATTCTATGAGGTCCAGACATTCCGAAACGAGCTTTGTGTCTGAATTCACTTGCAGTAATTTTGCCATGGGACAGCCTCTCAATGTTTGGAATGCACCTTCAAACAAAAAGATACGTGCAAAAATCGAGGGGATAGAAGTCCCCATCTTGCTGCTACTCGTTCCCAATGGAATATTTCCCAAAAGGTGGCCTGCAATATGAGCAGTTTGTGTCCACCCATTCATGGTGGCAGCCGCTGTGGGGGCAGGATCACCCACGTTTTTCGGCTCATGTATTCTAAATGCGTATGCCCCACTGGCAGCCATCACGGGGGAAGCATCATCCTTTTTTTTTGACTTGAATATGTTTAATGCCATAGTGCTTGCTGTTATTTTACTTGATTATATTTTGCTTTCATCACATCTCGGAGTATCTTAAAGAAAGCCTTGTCTGAATAGTTTCCCAGTCCCTCGCTTTTTTTATCCAATTCCCCAGCAATGACATCATCTTTTATGGGATTAGCATGTCCAAAAGGAAGTTCTATGGTTTTGTGCGACAGCACTTCCTTCATGTTCTTTGCTTTGTCAACAACATAAGGATATAGTTTGTGAGTATGCGTTTGGAGTTCTTTCAACCAAGGATAGAAAGCCCAATCATTACTTGTCTTATAACCTGCGTTCAAAAATTCATCCAGCTGCTGATAAACACCTTTTCCCAGCTTACTGGAAAGTCCGAAACGTTCGTTTGAATAATAAGCCGTTCTACCGCTAATTTTTTCCCGATCGCCACAAATGATATCGCGATAGTATTTCATGGCAATGACGAATGCCGAGAGATTATCAAGGAAGAGAGTATGAGTGCTATTTTCAAAATCAGGCAATTGAATACTTTGCCCTTTCTTTTCATCCTTGATACTAAACTCATAAGCATTGTGGTCAGCGAACGTCACTGGTCTCCTCAAGAAATCAATAATGGCGCTGGCAGCAACGAACTCCACGACATGAGCTGCATTTTTTTGCCTGTCTTCTCCTTCGTTGTAGTCGTAGGCATCGTGATTCTCGTCGCCGATATAATAAAGTGCGTTAACCTTGCTGTTGATACCATTCGGCACACCATAGAAACTGAGGGCTGCACGCGTCTTAGCATTAAATGAAGCTGCATCGATGGCGCCGACATCTCCTTTCTCGGGGTTGTGTTGCTGAAGGTCAAAATAGGGCAACACCAATGCCGAACCAATTATGGGCGATTGCATATCTGGCAATTGGCTGGCATGAATGGCATTAACAATTTCTGGGAATCCAGATGCACCAGTTCCACCAAATATAGAACTTACAATAAAGACCTTGTCTTGTGCGTCATTAAATGTAGCACTAAATTGTCTAAATTCAGCACTTTCGCGCAAATCATGAAAAACCACAGACCCGATATTTGGATTTCCCTTAAATCCCTTGGCCATATCCAATTCCAGCTCTGCGTTTGGACAATTGCTTTCAGAATTGTCATACAGTGCATACAACAACTGCTCGGTTAGTTCAGCACCAGGCACAGCGTTTAAAGCACTTTCGTTCAGATACTCTGAAAACTTTTGGGAAGTGCCTGCAGGGCCAAAATTAAACTCAAAATTTTTGAGTTGCGCAGCACCCGGAGCCAGCGCCACACCTGTTTGACTCAGCGGCTTAATTGTTGTCATAAAGAAATGGTCTGCACACAATTTGCCATCTGCCGTATCAGCATATAAACTCTGATGGATTTCCGAATACTTCTCAAGAGCCTTGGTGGCCCTCGTCTTATCCCCATTGGACAAGTCATAGTCAATGATGATGGGAACAATTTCTGTTGAACTATCCAAACCATCAACGCCTGAGGCCAACATCATGGTGAGAGAACGAACGACGCGTGCTCCTGTGCCTCCGATTGCAAAAAGGAATAATCTGCTCATATTTCAATAATAGACTTAAGTTGTTTAGAATGGAATTGCTGCGCCATGGGTTGTATAGCGCTTGAAAAGGATTGACAAAATGAAGAAACACAGAATGGCATAGAACGCGTTGACCAAAGCCATTTCCAAAGGCAATGATTCAATCATCGTACCACCATCCTCCTTGGCATGAAACTGTTCACGGAAATCAGAGGCAGTCAACGACAATTCATCGCGCATTGTGCCTTCCGTTCCGTCAAGCTTATTGCTTTCAACATCATAGGAAACGGCAAAAATACCAGTAGAATTGTCTGAATCATCAGCATCGTGGCCAACAATCAGCGGTATTGTGGTGAACACCGTAGTGGCATACAACAGTGCAAGCACACACAACCACACCCTGCGCTTGGCCAAGCGGAAAGAAAAGTTGCAAACGCCAAAGTAAAAAAGTATGGCAAAGACAGCTGCAATTCCCATACCTGTCCAAAAGATTGTACTGCAAACCGAGGTGTCGACGAAGTAAGCCGTGTAGTAATCCACGTAATCTTCATTAACACCTCCATTCAAGAGCTTGTCACCCAAAGAGGTACACCAACTGTAGAAATCTGTAAACATGATATATTTTTATTTAGTTAATAATTCAACTTAGTAATAGTAAGTAATCTACTTAATTTTTAATTTCAAGCGTTTGCTCCCTTATATATTTTCCCTTTTGGATATTTTTAAAGCCAGCAACCAAATACTTCAGATTGAAGGTCTTATCCAACTTTGACGAATTACTCTTAATGTCGGAGTCATCATCATCCGACTTTGTCTCAACCCATTCCGGTTGTGCATATTTGAGTTTGAAAATCAAATCAGACTCTTTCACCTGGGTGGCTTTGATGCTTATGCGAAGCTGCTTTTTAGCATCATCCACTGAAATCTCATAATAATCCTTGTCAATGGCTATCTCCTCTTTTTTCGAAGCACGTTTGACATACAATTCTATGTTCGCTTTCATATAATCAAGGGTCTGCATATAAGCAGGCAGTTGCCTTAAATCAGCACTAAGCGCGATGTTTTCTTTTTGGTATCCCTTTTTAATGACCAGACGACCATCTTTGGGATTAAGCCCCTCTGCAGCCGACAATTTGACCTTCTGATACGAGCACGCATCACCAAGCATGAGAATGTCTTCGTAAGGAGTGGCAATTCCATCATTAGCAGCTTTCACTTCAATCAATTTCTGCTCAACATATTTGACGTACTTCCATTTTCCAAGAGCAATTATAAAGAATGGCCGGTCCTTGTTGTCCAGTGAATCGCTACTATTGTTATAGAAACTATAAGGGCCACGGAACTTTGCCTTATACCTTACGATCAACACGCACAAACTATCTTTGGGGGAGCTAAACAAATGCGACAGGTTTTCAGACATTGTCTGACGCATGTTTTTATTATAGCTTCTGTCGGGAGAATTACGAATGTCGGCATCCGACCCGCTTAAGATACCATCAGTAAGCAAGAAACTGATGTGATCACCACTATCAACATGAGCTTTCATTGAACGCACCATCGCAATCAAGTCTGATTCATCGCTCCATTTAATACTTCTGTCATTCAACATCCGGTTGAATTTCGCTCTTTCAATAGACTCACCTTCTTTCTTCCCGTAGAGTCGAAATACAATTTTGCTCGGAATATTCTCAAAAAAGGTTGTGACACCCAAAAAACGTGAATCACCGCTACTTTGCAAATATCCCTTCATGCTTCCTGAAATATCAAACAGGAAGGTGGCGGAAGAGGGTTGCTCAATCGAACATTCTGGCACGGGTGGTGGAGGTGGAGGTGGAGGTGGAACCGGACCTCCGCAAGCATCATACCCCAATATTGCACTCACCAATATTGCACTCAATAAAATTAGTTTGAATAAAAAATTTGTTTTCATATTCTTGATTTTATACGTTTATACATTGGGCCTAAAAACATGCTGGTACATCTTTTAGTAAGCGTTTTTACGAGAGAGACAAACCCGTCCTCATCTCGTCAAGCGGACTTTTCCGTTTCTGTCAATCTCCACCGACACTTTGTCGACAACGCTTTTCAGGGCATTGAGGTATTCACCGATGGCCTCCTTTTCAACATCCCCCTCGGATTTCGAACCCTCAACGGAAAGGTCGATAGACAAATTCTGATAGGTGTTCTTGAAGATTTCTCCGTTCTTGACATAGGAGATATACACATAAGGCACCGTGATGTCGTGGGAGAAATAATAGGTTGGCTTCGTGGGAGAAACTTGGTAATTTGGTTCGTAGGTCACGCGGAACTCGCGTTTCGAAGCTAAGGGCTGTCTGAAAGAAACACGGCTGCTATGGGTGTGAAACAGCGTGCCCTCAAATTCCGACACCTTAAAGTCGCTGTCTGTAAGGCGGTGTTTGACAAGCTGCCCTTCGTTGTCTATATAACTAACTGTTGGCACGGCGAAAGGATAAAGTTCTGCCATAGCAACGACATAATCCAACTTTATGTTGGCATAGAGCAAATTCAAACTGGCTTCATATTGCTCGCTGAGAACATGCGAGGAAGTCTTTGCTTCTGACTTGGCAGAAATATCCAACGTTTCCGAATCTTCTCCCACAATGTATTCATTGCCCGTGATGGTCTTGCCATTGACCGAAATGGTTGTTCTGAAGTTCTCGGCAGCAAACTCGGAATTGGGCGTAAACGTTATCAGCAAGGTGTCGCCAATTATGACATCGCCATGATCCTTAACATCGCTCTTTTCAGACTTGTTGTAGACGGAAAAAGAACCTGCGCTGGGTGCTTCAATGTCTTCAATGATTGGATGACTGTCGCTACTGCACGACTGCACTCCAAACAGGACTACGAGGAAAAATGAGAAGAATACTGATTTCATAGCTGTTTCAAATTTTTCAAAATCAAGTTGGTTATACTAATTCCGCAACCTTCCACACCATCAGACAACGCCGCTTCTTACCCCCCCGATTTACTACAGTCCGTCCCGGAACTCTCCCCCACCTTCTCCAGAAACGCACTGGGGACAAAAGCGGTGGCGAGGTAGCAGAGGCCCTTGATTTCCAAGGCTACGCGCTGCTGGCCGGCCACGCGGATGACGCGGCCGACAAAGCCTTTAAATTCGCCCTCCTTGACGCGCACTTGGTCGTTGCTCTTGAAATGGCAACGAGAAACGGGGAGGGTCTTGACATGGGGGTTGGAGGTGATGGTGGCACGAACGATGTGCTGCATGACGTCTTCGGAAAGAATGACGGGAGGACAGAGGCCCGTCTTGCTCTCGGGCTTCTCTGTCTTGTCGAGATAATAGCGGATGTAAGTGGCCGTCGGGGCCGGAGATTTGACGATGGAATGCGACTCTATGCGCGTCATACGTGCAAAAATCAAATTGGGGAAGAGAGGCTGCTTGACGCGCTTCTTCTTCCCCAATTTTATTTTCTCCACATATTGCATCGGCACATAAGTGGGTATGTTTTTGGCTTTCAGAGCTTCGAGGGCTTTGTCGATGCGACCGTAGGTGACACGCAGAACGAACCAGCATGGCACTTTCCAACGCGGTGCATCCTTCGGAGCATAGTTCGGGGACACCCCTGTGTGTGAGTCGGCAGCCAATGGGCTATAGACTTCGGGGAGGACATCGGAGGCAAATCCGGTGCTGAGAGGCTCTGCCCCGCCTCCTTGGGGTTCCACATTAGACAATGTGTTCATTTCTTACGTTCTGGAAAAACAGGCAACGGACGTGTCGTCCGGTTTTCTCGCCAGTGTTCTTTCATATTGTGTGATGTTTTCCCCGGATGGTTTTTTCATGCTTAAGTTCTTATCGTTTTAAGCTCTGACATCCGAAGGTGTTTTTTCACCACCACCATTAAACCATCATTAATCCGATTTTACGCATATTATAATGTCGGCTTTAATAGTCTGCCGCAAAGGTATGAAATTTTCTTGGCAAACAAGGATTATTTTCTATTTTTCTATAGTTTTTTTTGATGGCGAAAAAACACAGACGTTCCAAAAACATGAGCCGCCCACGGGAGTTTATTTGTCCGCAACGAAAGGCGGATTTGCATCAATTCCTGAGCGCATCCTTGACCTTCAGGACTTTTCTACCAATACTGGCGTTTTACTAAGGGTGTGTGAAAACACAAAAAAGCGTGAACCTTTCGTTGTCGTTCCACCTTCGAGGCTCTCGCATTTGCCCTGTACCGTCGAACGAACAACGAACAGAGCCCACGCCGATATGATATACCATCTGATGCTACCCAGAAACGAAGAGACATGTCATGGCACGCACTAAAAAGTGCTGCCATGACATTACTCATCTAAACTGGGTAGGCGAATAACCACATCACCTGGGCATCTATCGTTGCCTTGTCTTGATGGTACATGAAACTTGCGAGATTTCGAAGATCAAGAACAAGCGTTGATAAACGCCTTAATATATGTCGATCTCCTGTTTCCCACCCATACCCCACTTCTGCTTCGGTCCGAAGAACTGACCTTTGACTTCTGCTCGGCGTAGGCTCAAATTAACCTTTGTTCTTAAAACGCTCCATCTGGAGGCGCCCCCAAACAAAAGATTAATTTAGGAAATCAATTGCAAAAGTAGTGAAAAGTTTAGATGAGGGAAGCTTCTCAATATAAATATTCGGATGTTTTACATCATTTAACAGATCCGTATATTTACATTTTCCGAGTTCGCTGGCAAAGGTGGGGGCTGCCATCGGTTTATGTTTCAAAGTCAACTCGTGTTGGGTGTGATTTCTTTTTTATCCATAGGGCGGGTTTGCTTTCAGAGGGCGCACAAACTGGCGGACGGTTTTTTCGTAAAACGCCTTGAAACGCCTTCTTTAGTAATGGCAAGTAGGTGTTCAAAATTAGTTTATACTATCCATGCAGGGTGAAACGTTTTGTTTTCTTATCTCTCTATGAACAAAACGTCTGGAAAGTAACCCACGTTTCCAGGAAATCAACAAGAATGTGGCTGGCAATTGGTGAAAGGGGCCTTGAAAGTCTGCATCTATTGTTGCCGTTTCATGGTCTATTTCTCTCAGCGAACGCCGGAGCAGACGCAAGCGCGTCTGGGGGCAGAGGCGAATGCGTCTGGGGGCAGAGGCGGTCGCGTCTGGGAGCAGAGGCGGATGCAGACGGGGCGAGGTTCGCTGACAAGTTGGGAATTTGTGTTTACGAGGCATCGGGGATGCCCGCTGCGAGACTGGTTTGCGTTGCATCAAGGCTGTCGGCCCCGTTTGGCAAGCGAATCCAAATTGACAGACGGCGCGTAAACAAGTAGGAGCCGCCTCACCGCAGATGCGGCGAAGCGGCTCCTATAATATCAGTAAGTCGGTGGGCAAAATTAGTTTATACTGAATTGTCGTATTATTTCGTTCCTATAGCTTGCCGCCCTCCCCTCTCAGAAATCGTAGCACAGCCGGGCACAGACCACGAAGAAATCGCCGTCGGCATTCGTGACGTATTGGCAGCAGGGCTGCACGTCCAAGGAGCGGGTGAGCTGGCGCCGCCACGTCATTTCAACGGAGTACTCGCGACCCTGTTGGAAAAGGGCATACTGCCCGGAGAGGCCACACGCATTGCGGCTGTCTTGATAAACGCAGCCCACTTCACCATAGCGGCGGCAAGCGTTTGAGTGACAAGTATTTTCAGAATACTGCGCCATAACGGAAATGCTTTTTTCTTCGGTTTTCCACAGGGGTTGCTCACCATAGGCCCACCAGGCGCAGCTTGTTTCTGCCGCAGGAGATTCCGTCAGCAATTCGCCTTCTTCGTCAACGACAAACTGCCGACTGTGGACGGCTACGCCTGCGAAGTAATGCCCGTCGCGGTGGGAATATTCCAATTGCGAAATGTTGAAAACGCCGTCTTCTTTCGGACGCACGAGAAAGGGATTGTCGTGGCGGCGCCAACCGTTGTAGCCCACACCATTATATAAGGAGTTTCTGAAGGTCCATCCGTTTCGGCTTACATCAAAATAAACCGTCAGGCCGGAGAAGGGATAATTGGCAATGGGATAGCTGGCGGCGATGGTTGGAAAGATGCCACACGAACTGTTGACGAAGAGCGACGTGGCATCCGACGTGAAGAAATCTTCGTTGACGTTGCGCACACCGAGAAAGACATTGGCATTCTCCCAGGCGTGGCGATAGCCCAACACGGCCAAGGCCGCCACGTTGTTGTCGGCTTCGATGTTGGAAAAGGCCTGCCAGTCTGTCCCGATTCCCTCTTTGGCTTTGGCCATGTGGAGCGTTGCCGCTTCAAGATAGTCGGTTCCGCTTTTTATCGGCAGGTTCAAATCAAGCCTCAACAGGTTGAGCCAATTGGTTTTCTTGTTTGTGTTCCACTGCCATTCGGCGGTGTAACTGCCGCTGAAACATTGGGAGAAACAAGGCAGAGCAAAGAGACTGCCGGCCAAAAGGCAAAGGCAGAGGAGGGATTTTCGGATATTCATTGGTTTCATGAAACGTTTTATCTTAAGTAGGCTACTTGTTAATATTAGAGCGACGGGCAATTCACTGGTTCGCAAAGCAAAGCTAACAAGTTTTTGCGGCACTGGCAAGAGAAAGGCAACGATAAGTGGGAGATAATCTTGGGTTTTCGGGCAAATCCATTGGGCGAAATCTCGGATATTCCACATATTTTGCGTAAGTTTGCACTTTAAGTAGGTAATCAAAATTATTTATGAAATACTCCTTTGTCATCCCCGTATTCAACCGCCCCGATGAAGTGGACGAACTGCTTGAGAGCCTGACGAAACAATCGCTTCAGGATTTCGAAGTTCTCATCGTGGAAGATGGTTCATCGCAGCCCTGCCAAGAGGTGGCAGAGCGCTATGCCGATGCGCTCAATGTGCGCTATTTCATGAAAGAAAACTCGGGGCCCGGCGGCTCGCGCAATTATGGCGTGGAACGGGCGAAGGGCGAGTATGTCATCATCCTCGACAGCGACGTGGTGCTGCCGGAGGGCTATCTCCAAGCGGTTGACGCGGAACTCAACGCCGCGCCCTGCGATGCTTTTGGAGGCCCCGACCGCGCCCATGAGTCGTTCACGCCCATGCAGAAGGCCATCAACTACGCCATGACGTCTTTCTTCACCACTGGCGGCATCCGTGGCGGAAAGAAGAAGATGGACAAGTTTTATCCGCGCTCGTTCAACATGGGGGTGCGCCGAACGGTCTATGCCGCACTCAATGGTTTCAGCAACATGCGCTTTGGCGAGGACATCGATTTCTCCACGCGCATTTTTGAGCAAGGCTATGCCTGCCGCCTCTTTTCAGAGGCCTGGGTTTGGCACAAGCGCCGCACCGACCTTCGAAAGTTTTTCAAGCAAGTGCACAACTCGGGCATCGCCCGCATCAACCTCACCAAGCGCCATCCCGGCACGCTCAAACTCGTGCATGCCCTGCCTGCCGTTTTTGCCGCCGGCTGCGCCCTGCTGGTGGTGCTGACCGCCGTGGCCGCCGCCCTTGGTTGTCCCCATTGGTGGGTATGCCTCACGCCGTTTGTGCTTTTCGCCCTCATCATCTGTGCCGACGCCACCCGCACGGCCCGCAGTCTGGGCGTTGGCCTACGCGCTGTGGCCGCCGCTTATGTGCAGTTGCTTGGCTATGGCACAGGATTCATCCGTGCGTTCTGGCGCCGCTGTGTGCTCGGCAAGGGCGAATTTGAAGCTTTCAAAAAGAATTTCTACAAGTAAGGAAGGTTACAAACGTCATGGCCGACAACGATCACACCATCATCCAAGACCTCAAAGCCGACGAGCGCCCGAGGGAGCGCCTCATCAAGCATGGTCCTTCAGCCCTACGCAATGCCGAACTGCTGGCCATCCTCATCGGGTCGGGGTCGACAACGGAGAATGCCGTTAGTCTCATGGAGCGCCTGCTCGTTGACCATCGCAATAGTCTGGGCGACGTGGGCAAGATGACGCTCGAACAGCTCTGCCGCTACAAAGGCATCGGCGAAGCGAAGGCGGTGTCGATTCTTGCAGCCTGCGAACTGGGCAAACGGCGGCAGGAAGAGCACGTGGAGGAACGCCCCAGCGCACAATCGTCGGAAGACATTTACCGCTACTTCCTCAACAAACTTCGCGACAATCCCGTTGAAGAATGCCACGTATTACTGATGAACCACAACCTACGCATCATCGGCAGTGTCTGTGTCAGTCGCGGCGGTATCACGGGAACTGTGGTCGACGTGCGGCTCGTTCTCCGCGAGGCCATCCTCGCCAACGCCACGTCCATTGCGCTCTGCCACAACCATCCTTCGGGCAGTTCCAAGCCCAGCCGGGAAGACGACCGCCTAACGCAAAGGGTGAAGGAAGCGGCGAAAGCCATGGACATACGCTTCATTGACCACATCGTCCTCGCTGACGGCAGCTATTACAGCTACAACGATGAGGGCCGGCTCTGACCTCTCTGACACACCTAAGTAATGGTGAAAGAATAAATCGTTGAACAAAAAGACAGGGCATAAGTTATAAATCCCTACCCCACAAAATTGGTCAAGTTATTTTTTCACCATTACTAAACCTCAAGCCAACATATATCCCAACATGACATCAGAAGAAAAATTGAAATTGGAAGAAAGGGTTGTTGAAATCCTCAAAACGGTTTACGACCCGGAAATACCTGTTGACATCTATAACCTCGGCCTCATCTACCGCATCGAACTCCACGATGACGGCACGCTCGACGTTGACATGACGCTCACTGCCCCCAACTGTCCGGCAGCCGACTTCATCGTTGAAGACGTGCGCATCAAGCTCGATGGCATCAGCGGCGTAAAGGAAGCCCACGTCAACCTCGTCTTTGAGCCTGAATGGGACAAGGACATGATGAGCGAAGAGGCCAAACTCGAATTGGGGTTTATGTAAGTAAAGCCATTACTAACCCAAAAGCTTTCTGCCAATCTTTTCATCTTACGACAACACGCTTTCAGCCCAATGAAAAATATCTATTTCCTCTCCGACGCCCACTTGGGCAGTTTGGCCATTCCACACGCCCGAACTCAAGAGCGCCGCTTGGTCAATTTCCTCGACAGCATCAAGCATAAGGCGGATGCCATTTATCTCTTGGGCGACATTTTCGACTTCTGGCACGAATATAAATACGTCGTCCCGAAGGGCTACACGCGCCTTCTTGGAAAAATCAGCGAACTGACTGACATGGGCGTGGAGGTGCATTTCTTCACGGGCAACCACGACCTCTGGGTGCACGATTATTTTGAAAAGGAATGCGGCATGACCATCCACCGCCAAAGCACCACGCTGGAACTCTACGGCAAGGTGTTTTATCTGGCACACGGCGACGGCCTCGGGTCGACCGACCGTTCGTTTCGCTTCCTCCGCTCCGTGTTCCACAACGCCACCTGCCAGCGCCTCTTCGCCGCCCTACACCCACGATGGGGTATGGCTTTTGGACTGGAATGGGCGCGACGCAGCAGAATGAAGCGCGTGGACGGTAAGGAACCAGAATACCAAGGAGAAGACAACGAGGAACTCATCCGATTTGCCAAAGACTATCTCTCCACACACCCCGACATCAACTATTTCATCTTCGGACACCGCCACATTGAGCTCGACCTCATGCTCTCGCGCACCACGCGGGCCATCATCCTCGGCGACTGGATAACGGAATTTTCCTATGCTGTGTTCGACGGCGAGCACATGTTGCTGGAAGAATTTGTGGAAGGAGAGACGCAGCCCTGACCTGCGGTCTGGCCCCTTTTCCTGTGCCCCTTAACGCCATTCGTCATCCCAATAATTCACCCATACCAATATCGACACCACAATGGACGATTTTTTCTTGAGCGCCCATCACATCGTGAAGCGCTTTGCCAATCACACGGCACTCAATGACGTGAGCATTGACGTGCCCCGCGGGAAGGTTTTCGGTCTGCTGGGCCCTAACGGGGCAGGCAAGACAACGCTCATCCGCATCATCAACCGCATCACCGCCCCCGACAGCGGCGAGGTCATCTTCGACGGCCATCCCTTCTCTGCCAACGATGTGGCACGCATCGGCTATCTACCTGAAGAACGCGGCCTCTACAAGAAAATGAAGGTTGGCGAACAGGCCGTTTATCTGGCCATGCTCAAAGGACTGAGCCGCGCGGAAGCCACAAAACGCCTGCACGACTGGTTTAAGCGTCTGGACATCATGGCCTGGTGGAACAAAAAACTGGAAGAACTCTCGAAGGGTATGCAGCAGAAGGTGCAGTTTGTCATCACCGTGCTCCATCAGCCGCAACTCGTGATTCTCGACGAACCCTTCTCGGGCTTCGACCCCGTGAACGCCGAGATTCTCAAGCGTGAGATACTGCGCCTGCGCGACGAAGGTGCCACCATCATTTTCTCCACCCACAACATGTCGTCCGTTGAAGACATCTGCGACAACATCGCGCTCATCAACAAGTCGCAAGTGGCCCTGAGCGGCAAAGTCGACGAGGTGCGTGAGCGCTATCGCAGCGGCATCTTCGAGGTGAAGGCCACAAGCGGTAGTCTTGATGGGATGTCGCCGCTCTTTGAAGTCAACAACGTGCAGACGGTGGGCGGACTGACCACGTACAAACTCACAAAAGCCCCTGGCGTCAGCAACGGTCAACTCGTTACCGACCTGGCCGGCCGTCTTGAAATCCGCTCTTTCTGCGAGCAGATGCCATCCATGCAGGAAATCTTCTTGAAGGTGGTGGGAGCAGAAGACAAGGAAGATGATGCTGCCACAACTCATGAACCTCTAAAAGCGGAATAGAAAATGAACAAGACACTGATTATCATACAGCGCGAATTTATGACGCGCGTCAAGAAGAAATCCTTCATCCTCCTCACCATCCTGATGCCCTTCATCTTCGCGGCACTCATCTTTGTGCCGCTCTGGCTCGCTTCGATTAAAGACAGCGACCAGAAGGTGGTGAAGGTGGTCGACAAAACACAACAATACGTGGCGCTCTTCAAAGACAACACCACGTACCACTTCGAACCGGCAGAAGCCGACAATGCCGCATTCTATGCCGACGGGACGGACGTTGAAGCGGTCATCGTTATCACGGGCAACCTCGTTGACAATCCTAAGGCCGTGAGCATCAATTCGCCGCAACCCGTGTCAAACGAGTTGCTGAGCTACACCCGCGAAGTGCTCAACAACGAAGTGCGGCGTGCCAAACTCAAAAGCTATAACGTGCCGCAGCTCGACAAGATCATCGACGACGTGCAGAGCGACTTCGACATCAAAACCGTCATCAAAAAAGAAGACGGACACGAAAGCGCCTCCGACACCAACATCGCCATCGCGGCAGGCTTCATCTTCACGTTTCTCATCTATCTCTTTGTCATGACCTACGGCGCCGCCGTGATGCAGAGCGTGATGGAGGAGAAAACCAACCGCATCATGGAGCTCATGGTGTCGAGCGTGAAGCCCTTCCAGCTTATGATGGGCAAAATCATCGGTGTGGCGCTCGTGGGTTTCCTGCAACTCATCATCTGGGGCGTGATGTTTGCCGCCATCCTCTTCATTTGCGGTAGCATCTTCGGCACTTCGCAGGTGCCGGCCGACCCGATGCTGACGGCACAAACGGCGGCCATGCAGCAGAGCATGCCTTCGGAAACCAGTGAGATTCTCGCCGCCATCATGAATCTGCCATTCGCCGAACTCGGCATCATGTTTGTGTTTTATTTCGTGGGCGGCTATCTGCTCTACGCCTCTTTCTTCGCTGCCGTCGGCGCCAGTGTCAACGCGCAAGAAGATAGTTCGCAGTTTGTCATGCCCGTGGTGCTCATCATGATTTTCGGCCTCTATGCCGCCATGTACAGCGCCGACAACACCAATGGTCCGCTCGCCTTTTGGGCTTCCATCTTCCCCCTCACCTCGCCCATCGTCATGATGGTGCGCATCCCCTTCGGTGTGCCCTGGTGGCAAGAAGCCCTCTCCCTCGGCGTGCTCTACGCCACCACCATCTTCTTCATCTGGCTCAGCGGTAAAATCTACCGCGTCGGCATCTTGATGTACGGCAAAAAACCAAGCTTGAAGGAAATGGCGAAATGGATTCGATATAAGTAAAAAGAAGAAAGCGACCTAATTATTATAGGTCGCAATGTTAATATGAATATATGGCAAACGTAAAATCATTAATAAACAAACAGATACGTCTTGATATCATCACACGTATTCTATGGAGGAATCGCAAGAAATTCATTCTGCCACTCTCGTTAACCGCAGTTATCACATATGCTCTTATGTGTTGCATACCACGTTATTATTCAGTCAAGGTAATGTTGGCTCCAGAATACGAATCTGGAAGTTCTGGCAGTAGTTTATCAAGTTTGGCATCTTTAGCAAACATAAAGATAGGCGGTTTAGGTAGTAGTTCTGATGCCTTAGTGCCGACGTTCTACCCCGACCTAATGAAGAGCACAGACTTTGTTGTGCCTTTATTTGAAGCAAAAGTTTCAACTCTTGATGGCACTTTCAAAGGATCACTTACCGAATATCTTACACAACATCAAGATGCGCCTTGGTGGGGCAAAGCAATGGTAGCTATCAAAAATCTGGTTTCAAGTAAACAAGAAACAGGCCGGATAAAAGGAAAAAAAGTAAACCCCTTCCAACTTTCTAAATCCGACATGATGTTAGCTGAAATAATTTCTGCATCTATCAGCTGTTCTGTCGACAAGAAAACCGATGTCATCACCATCACAACCACAGCACAAGATCCACTGGTTGCTGCGCAGTTGGCAGATACAGTAAAGACGCATCTACAGAATTTCATTACCGAATATCGTACAAAAAAAGCAAAAAATGAACTGGTACAGGTACGACAACTCACACGTGAGGCATATGCAGTATATCAGAAGAAGCAGCAGGAATATGCAAATTTCTGTGACTCTCATCAAGATGTCATATTAAAAGCCTATCAGGCAAAAGAGGAAAGTCTTGAAAATGAAATGCAAATAGCCTTCAATACCTATAGTACAGCAAAGGCTCAAGAAACTATCATACAGGCCAAACTATTTTCGAAGACACCTGCATTCACCAATATTCAAAACTCCACTGTACCCGTCAAACCCAGCGGTCCGAAACGACTTTTCATGGCCATCATCATGGCTTTCCTGTGCTTCTTTGTGGAAGCAACAATTTTAGTTGTCAAAGGGGTCAAAAAAGAAACTATTGACTGATTG
>OIEA01000495.1_pt1 | contig 17608 bp, 9 predicted proteins | sample 1581631 | NCBI WGS metagenome assembly OIEA01 (sample SAMEA3882526, study PRJEB24775) | human gut metagenome | biome: human-associated habitat; feature: intestine environment; material: feces | place: Netherlands | collected 2009/2010
GCATGCTGGCCGCCCTTGATGAGCACGCCGGCGAGGAAATTCGCCGCGGCGTGACGTTGGTGGGGCCGCATCGCGACGAGATTGAATTTACCGTGGCGGGTCGCTCCGCCCGTTCATTTGCCAGCCAAGGACAGCAGCGAACGTTGGTACTGTCCTGGAAGGTGGCCGAGGTGGCCGTGGCTCGCGATGTTCTGGGTACTGCTCCGCTGTTGCTTCTGGACGACGTGATGAGCGAGCTCGACGGCGAGCGTCGCGGCGCTTTCCTGCGGCTGATCGGCGATGATATCCAGACGGTCATAACCACGACCAACCTGGGGTACTTTACCGATGACCTGCTTGATCGAGCCAAGGTGGTGAGCATGGGTGAGACGTGCTAATTACGAGCGCGAGAGCGAAACGGTCGCCTTCAGTGGCTTTTTGAACGCAGAGCGCCAGCGCATCCTGGCGGCTGCGACCCCTGAGCGCCGTGCGCAGATGGAGGCCGCCGAGGAGTCGCGCGCGGTCTATCGCGCGTGGAACGCGGTGTGCTCGGGCACGCGCGAGGGGCGGCATGTGACGGGCCTGCGCTACCTGCCCGAGTCCAATGAGCTGCTGGTATATCTCGACTCGCCCTCGTGGACGCAGGAAATGACGTTGTTGCGCGAGATCATCCGCGCGCGCATGGAGCGCGCCGGTGCGCATGTGGATGGCCTGGTGTTCAAAACCACCGCGCCCGGTCACACGCCGCCCGCCGCCAAGGAGCGCCTTCGCCCAGCGACGACCGAGCGCCCGCCGGCCCCACACGCCGACCTCAGCGATGCCGAGCGCACCGAGATTGAGCGCCAAGTGGCGCCCATCGAAGACCAAAAACTGCGCGAGGCCCTCGAGAACGCCATGAGAGCCAGTGCTGAGTGGGCCAAGGGCGTGCAAAGCAAAAAAGAGCCTTAAATCGCATCTGGTGGCCTTGTAGAGCCAAATACCCTCGTTCCCGAGGGTATTTTTTTACGATAAACTAGTAAGGCTGTACACATTTTCTTGACTGAAGGAGGACGTGTGGCAAACGAAAACGATTACGATGGCGGCGAGATTAAGATTCTCGAAGGTCTCGAGGCCGTTCGTAAGCGCCCGGGCATGTATATCGGCTCGACGAGCGCCAGCGGTCTGCATCACCTGGTGTGGGAGATCGTTGACAACTCCGTCGACGAGGCCATGGCCGGTTTCTGCACCGAGATCCAGGTGACGGTCCACGCCGACAACTCCATCACGGTCGTCGACAACGGGCGCGGCATCCCCGTCGACGAGCACCCTGTTAAAAAGATCCCGACGCTCGAGGTTGTCATGACGATCTTGCACGCCGGCGGTAAGTTCGATAACTCGGCCTATAAGGTCTCGGGCGGCCTGCACGGCGTGGGCATCTCCGTCGTCAACGCACTGTCCAAGCGTGTGGTCGTTCAGGTTCGTCGCGATGGCAACACCTACGAGATGGAGTTCTCGCGCGGCAAGACCGTCAAGAAGATGGAGGTCGTGGGCACCTCGGATTCGACGGGCACCACCGTCACCTTCTGGCCCGACGACGAGATCTTCGAGACCTGCATCTACGATTTCGATACGCTGCATAACCGTCTGCAGGAGACGGCGTTCCTCAATAAGAACCTCAAAATCGTGCTGACCGACGAGCGCGAAGCGACTCCCCACGTGGAGGAGTTTTGCTACGAGGGCGGCATCATCGACTTCGTCAAGTTCCTCAACGAGGGCAAGGACGTCCCCGAGGCCTTTAAGGAGCCCATCTACATTGAGGGCAAATCGGACCCGGACGCGCCTGTGGCCAAGATGGGCGAGGTCGAGGTTTCCCTGCAGTGGAATAGCGGCTACGGCGAGAACGTCATGTCGTTTGCCAACGACATCTACACCCCCGAAGGCGGCATGCACCTTGAGGGCTTCCGTACCGCGCTCACCCGCGTGATCAACGATTACGCGCGCAAGCAGAACCTGCTCAAGGAAAAAGACGCCAACCTGACCGGCGACGATGTGCGCGAGGGCCTTTCGGCCGTTATCTCGGTCAAGCTGCCCGATCCGCAGTTTGAGGGCCAGACCAAGGCCAAGCTCGGCAGCTCCTATATGCGCGCGCTGACGCTCAAGATCGTGACCGACGGCCTTGCCGATTACCTCGAGGAGCATCCCAAGCCCGCTCGCGAGATCGTCAAGAAGGCGCAACAGGCCTGCAAGGCGCGCAATGCCGCCCGCAAGGCGCGCGAGGCGACCCGCCGCAAGAGCCTGCTCGAGACGGCGTCCCTGCCCGGTAAGCTCGCCGACTGCTCGGTGCGCGATGCCGAGCTGACCGAGCTCTTCATCGTAGAGGGCGACTCGGCAGGCGGTTCGGCCAAGGACGGCCGTCGCCGAGACATCCAGGCGATTCTGCCCCTGCGCGGCAAGATTTTGAACGTCGAGCGCGTTGGTGACCATCGCGCGTTCTCGAGTGACACCATCCAGTCGCTGATTACCGCGATCGGCTGCGGCGTCACGACGAGTGCCGGCGACGGCGGCGACTTCGATATCACCAAGGCGCGCTACCACAAGATCATCATCATGACCGATGCAGACGTCGACGGTGCGCATATCCGCATCCTGCTGCTGACGTTCTTCTACAAGTACATGCGTCCGCTGATCGATGCCGGCTACGTCTATGTTGCCTGCCCGCCCATCTTTGGCATTAAGGTGCGCAACAAGATCCACTACGTGTATCCCAACGGCCGCCAGCCCGAAGACGAGATCCTGCGCGACACCATCCAGAGTCTGGGCCTGAACCCCGACGATAACGACGAGGACGGCAAGGCCAAGGACGGCAAGATTACCAAAAAGCGCAAGGGCTATACCGTCCAGCGCTACAAGGGCCTGGGCGAGATGGACCCCAAACAGCTTGCCTCGACGACGATGGACCCAAAGACCCGCATTCTGCAGCGTGTGTCGATCGAGGACGCCGTGGTGGCGGACCGCGCCGTGCGCGAGCTGATGGGTTCCGAGGTCGGCTATCGCCGCGAGTACATTGAAAAACATGCGCATGACGCGCGTTTCCTTGATGCTTAAGAGGAGGTAACGTGGCAGACGATATCAACAATAACGAGGGTATGGACGAGGCCGGCGATGCCGGTATGCCCGACGATCTGAAGCGCCTGCTTGCCCGTGCTGAGCAGGGCGAGGACGGCGACCCGGACGCCTATAACCCCGATGCCGATGATGATGAGGAAGAAGACGACGCCGAGCTCGAGGAGAGCTTTGGCGAAGTCGACCGTGGCGCCTCGGCCGGCGAGGATATCAACGGCGGCCAGCTCCAGATTTCGGAGTTCGGTCGCGAGATGAAGCAGTCGTTCATCGAGTATTCGATGTCGGTTATCACGGCGCGCGCCCTGCCGGACGTGCGCGACGGCTTAAAGCCGGTGCACCGCCGCATCCTGTACGCGATGAACGAGAGCGGCATCTACCCCAACCGCCCACACAAGAAGTCGGCCTGGACGGTCGGCGAAGTTATCGGTAAGTACCACCCGCACGGTGACTCTGCGGTCTACGAGGCCATGGTCCGCCTGGCGCAGTGGTTCTCCATGCGCACGCCGCTCATCGACGGTCACGGCAACTTCGGCAACATCGATGGCGACGGCGCGGCGGCCATGCGTTACACCGAGAGCCGTCTGGCAAAGCCCGCCATGGAACTGCTGCGTGACTTGCAGAAGGATACCGTCGACTGGCAGCCCAACTACGACGAATCGCTCGCCGAGCCCGTGGCGCTGCCCGCGCGCTTCCCCAACCTGCTGGTCAACGGCAGCCAGGGCATCGCCGTCGGCATGGCCACCAACATCGCCCCGCATAACCTCACCGAGGCGATCGAGGCCACCTGCTACCTGATCGACAACCCCGACGCCACCGTCGACGAGCTCATGCAGATCATGCCCGGTCCGGACTTCCCCACCGGCGCCATCATCATGGGCAGCGCCGGCATTAAGCAGAGCTACGAGACCGGCCGTGGCTCCATTACCGTGCGTGCCAAGGCACATGTGGAGTCCACCAAGACCGGCCGCAGCCGCCTGGTCTTTACCGAGATTCCCTACATGGTCAACAAGGGCACCCTGCAGGAGAAGATCGCCCAACTCGTCAACGACAAGCGCATTGAGGGCATCTCGGATATGCGCGATGAGTCCAACCAGAAGGGCATCCGTCTGGTCATCGAGCTCAAGAAGGGCGTCATTCCGCAGGTCGTGCTCAACAACCTGTATAAGTACACCTCGCTGCAGACGACCTTTGGCGCCAACAACCTGGCACTCGTCAACGGCGTTCCCAAATGCCTGAGCCTGCGCGAGATGTTGCAGCACTACATCGACCACCAGGTCGACGTCGTCACCCGCCGCACCCGCTTCGACCTTAAGAAGGCCCAGGCCCGCGCGCATATCCTCGAGGGCTACCTGATGGCCCTTGACCATATCGACGAGGTCATCAGCATCATCCGCTCCTCGCAGACCGACTCCGAGGCCAGCAGCCGACTGATCGAACGCTTTGGCTTTACGCCCGAGCAGACCACGGCCATCCTCGAGATGAAGCTGCGCCGCCTGACCGGCCTGGAGCGCGACAAGATCCAAGAAGAGTTGGACGGCCTGCGCCGCGCCATCGCCTACTACGAGGACCTGCTGGCGCACGAGGAGAAGATTCTGGGCGTCATCAAGGAAGAGATGCGCGAGATCTCCAAGAAGTTTGGCGACAAGCGCCGTACCGAAATCAGCCAGGTTGAGAAGGACCTGGATGTCGAGGACCTCATCGCCGACGAGGATATGGTCGTGACCATCACCCACACCGGCTACGTTAAGCGTATCCCAGTGGCTGCCTACCGTGCCCAGAAGCGCGGTGGCAAGGGCGTGTCGGGCGTCAACCTCAAAGAGGACGACGTTATCGATGAGATGTTCATCGCGTCCACGCACGAGTACGTGCTGTTCTTCTCGAGCAAGGGCAAGGTCTATCGCCTGAAGGTGCACGAGCTGCCGGTGGGTACGCGCCAGGCGCGCGGTACCGCGATCGTCAACCTGTTGCCCTTCGAGGAGGGCGAGAAGATCGCGAGCGTCATCAGCTGCCGCGAGTTCCCGGCCGACGAGTACCTGATGTTTGCCACCAAGAGCGGCATGGTCAAAAAGACCGTGATGAGCGCATATGACCGCAGCCGTCGCGACGGCCTGATCGCTATCAACCTGCGTGACGACGACGCGCTGCTGAACGTGCGCCGCGTGCGCGAGGGCGACAAGATTATCCTGGCCACCACCGCGGGCAAGGCGATCATGTTCTCCGAGGAGCAGGTGCGCGCCACCGGCCGCGATACCAGCGGCGTTCGCGGTATCGGTCTGAAGGACGGCGTGAGCGTTCTGGGCATGGAAGTCACTAACGGCAACGGCGATCTGTTCGTCATCACCGAGCGCGGCTACGGCAAACGCACGCCGGTTGCGGACTACCCGGAGCAGAATCGCGGCGGCCAGGGCGTCTACACCATTCAAATGACCGAACGTAAGGGTAACCTCGCGGCCATGAAGACGGTGGGCCCGCAGCACGAGCTGTTCATCGTGACGGAGGGCGCGACGGTCATTCGCGTCAAGACCGACGAGATCAGCCAGACCGGCCGCGCCACCCAGGGCGTCAAGATGATGACCGTCGACGACAACGACCGCATCTGCGCCGTAGCCCGCATGACGGCGGCCAAAGAGAAGCCCGAGGGCGAAGGTGCCGAGGCCGCAGCCGACGCCGAAGAGGCTCCAGTCGACCTAGGCGACGGCAACGACATGCCGGAGGATCTCCTCGACGAGTAAGAGGCCCTAGCGGTAGAAAATATCAGACCCCATATATCGGCGGTCGGCGCACTGCGCGCCGACCGCTTTTTTGACAACCTTGGACCCCGTGCCCGCTCGGCGGGCACACTCCAAAGTTTTTCAAAAAAGTTGTTGACGCGCGCGTAACGACTCGTCTAATATATCCCTTGCGCGATGGACCTGTAGCTCAGTTGGTTAGAGCGTCCGGCTGATAACCGGGAGGTCACAAGTTCGAATCTTGTCAGGTCCACCACTTTCTTTCGCAATAAACACCCCAGCGAGAGCCGAGTCGCCGCTGGGGTGTTTATTACTGTCTCCGTGGGGGTTTAGCTCAGCTGGGAGAGCGCGGGCTTTGCAAGCCTGAGGTCAGGGGTTCGATCCCCCTAACCTCCACCATGATGGACCTGTAGCTCAGTTGGTTAGAGCGTCCGGCTGATAACCGGGAGGTCACAAGTTCGAATCTTGTCAGGTCCACCATCAAAACTGTGAAGAGCCCTGGGGCGTTGCCTCGGGGCTTTTTTCTTGTCTGCGATAAATCTCATTTTGGTTTTGTGTGCTGTGCGAAAGATTGGGTAGTATAGCTATTCAATGCGGCGACCTTGCCGCGTGTTAACCGCTACGTACCGGAGGTGTTCCATGGTTCGTGTCGACATAGAGACCATCGTCATGGCCGCCGGTCCCGTGCCATCGCTTATCGTGCTTCGCGAGCGCTGCAGCAAATCGGACTCGCCCGCGCCACTGCGTTCCCTTTCCATTCAAACTGGTTCGTTTGAAGCCGCTGCCATCAGCCGCGGCATCGATAGCGGCCGCGCCGAGCGCCCGATTACCCATGACCTGTTGCTCGATACTGTTGGCGCCCTGGGTGCCAAGCTCGAACGCATCGAAATCGTTCGCGCCGAGCCGCCCGTGTTTTACGCGACGGTTGTCGTGTTGGCCGATGGCAACGAGCATAAGATCGATGCGCGTCCCAGTGATGCCATTGCCCTTGCCGTGCGCAGCAATGCCCCCATGTTTGTGGAGGACGACATCATGAATCGCCTGGGCACTGTTTCTGCCCATACCGAGGAAGTTGACGACGAGCAGGAGTTCGAGAAGTTCGACGAGTTCGTCCATACGCTCTCGCCCGATGACTTCTAAATGCGGGGCGGCCAGGATGCGGAGCGTTCGCTGATGGCCGGCGGTATGTCGGCTGAGGCGGCTGCGATCGCCCGCGAGGCCCAGATGCGCTCGGAGGCTTCTGAGGCGGCTCGCATTGCCTATGTGACGCAGGCCCGCACGCTTCGCGAACGCCGCGGCTCGTTTATCAAGATGGTTGTCGTCTCCGCCCTTGTCGCGGCAATCTGCTCACGCCTTCGTGGTACAGTTGGTGCGCTTGGGTTTTCGATCTCTACGGGCCTGGTGATCTGGGGCGTGGTCGATGCAGTCATGCTGACCAGTCAGATCAAGGTGCTCGACAAGCGCGCGGCGGACATGATGCGCACCCGCGACGCTGCCGCCAAGATCGCCGCCGAGGCACAAGAACTGTAACGACGTCAGACTCGATGGGAAGGTCTAAAGATGGCACAGGATATGCAGGACGCCGGTAACGTCTCCGCCGAGCTCGACGCCATGGTGTGCGATCTGATCGGCGCGTTCTTGGACGACCTTGCCGCCGGTGAAAACCCTGGCGTGGTCGTGGCAATTGAGGATGCTGCTTCCAACCGTTATCTGGCGGCGCTCGACGAGGACGGCGAAGAGGCGTGCCTGGAGGCGGCCACCAACTTTATCTCCGAGCACAAGATGGGTCTTAAGGACGAGGGCCTGGGCCGTATCGCCCGCTATGCCATCGGCTACACCGGCTGCGTCGAGATTGACGGCGGCTATCACGATGCTCTGCTCGTGAGCTTCTTCGAAACCACGCTCGAGAGTGGTTTTTCGGCATATGTGCTGTATGAGGGCATGGGCGCCGGCGATGGTTTTATGTGGAGCGACCCTGAACCTGCAGGTGAGGAAACCCCTCTCATCTAAAATCGCTAAAATAAACGAGTTTTCGGTAAAAGGCTCAATATTCCCGCTGAGCGTTGTATCGCTGGGCGGGCCGCATACGCGTGCCGTTTGTATATGGATAGAAGATAGGGGAACTACATGCGCGTAGACAATCTGAGGAACATCGCCATCATCGCCCACGTCGACCACGGCAAGACGACGATGGTCGATAAGCTCCTGCGTGCCACGGACGCCTTCCGTGCCAACCAGCAGGTCGAGGACCGCGTCCTGGATTCCAACGACCAGGAGCGCGAGCGCGGCATTACGATTCTCGCCAAGAACATCTCTATCGAGTACAAGGACGTCAAGATCAACGTCATCGACACCCCGGGCCACGCCGACTTTGGCGGCGAGGTCGAGCGCGTGCTGCGTATGGCCGACGGCGCCCTGCTGCTGGTCGACGCCTTTGAGGGCCCCATGCCCCAGACCCGCTTCGTGCTGCGTCACGCTATCGACACCGGCCTTAAGATCATGATCGTCATCAACAAGATCGATCGTCCGGGCGCCAACCCCGAGAAGGCCTACAACGACTGCCTGGACCTTATGGCCGACCTGGGCGCCACCGACGACCAGCTTGAGTTCGCCATGGAGCACGTGGTCTACGCCAGCGCCATGAATGGCTTTGCCCGCCTTGATCCCAACGACGGCAACATGGACATGTATCCGCTGCTCGATATGATCATCGACGACATGCCCGCGCCCGAGGTTGACGAGAACGCTCCGCTGGCCATGCAGTGCGTGACCATCGACCACTCCAACTTCGTTGGCCGTATCGGCATCGGTCGCGTGTATTCCGGCGCCATTCACCAGGGCGACCAGATCCTGGTTGTCAAGAATGACGGTTCCAGCGCCACCGCTACCGTCAAGCAGCTCTTTACCTTCGACTACCTGGGCCGCACCGAGTGCCAGGAAGTCGGCGCCGGCGACATCGCCGCCGTCGTGGGCATCGACCGCACCGATATCGGCGATGTCTACACCGATCCCGAGAACCCCGTCGAGCTCGAGCCCATCGAGATCGACCCGCCGACCCTGTCCATCGTCTTTGAGGCTTCGACCTCCCCACTCGTCGGCCGCGATGGCGACATCGTGGGCGCCCGTCAGCTCAAGGAGCGCCTGTTCAACGAGGCCGAGAACAACGTGACCATGAAGATCGAGGAGCTCGAGGACAAGAGCGGCGTCGAGGTCTCGGGCCGCGGCATTCTGCACCTGTCCGTTCTGATGGAGTCCATGCGCCGCGAGGGCTTTGAGTTCCAGGTCGGCCGTCCCCGCGTTCTGTTTAAGAAGGACGAGAACGGCAACAAGATGGAGCCTGTCGAGCAGGCCGTCGTTGAGTGCCCGGACGAGTACTCGGGCAAGGTCGTTGAGGTCTTCGGTACCTCCGGTGGCATCATGACGAGCATGGATACCTCGGGTATCGTGACGCACCTCGAGTTTAAGATCCCGACCCGCGGCATCATGGGCCTTAAGAACCGCATCATGAACGTCACCCACGGCGAGGGCGTGTTCTACCACACCTTCCTGGAGTACGGTCCCTACGCCGGCGAGATCGGCAACCGTCAGAACGGCGCAATGATCTCCATGACCACCGAGAAGGCCGTTGCCTATGCTCTGGGTACGCTGCAGGAGCGCGGCCAGCTGTTTGTTGAGCCGGGCACCGAGTGCTATGAGGGCATGATCGTGGGCGAGCGCAGCAAGGCTGGCGACATGGTCGTCAACATCGCCCGTACCAAGAACCTGGGCAACCAGCGTTCCTCGACCTCCGATATCTCCGTCCAGCTGGTGCCGCCTCGCACCTTCTCGCTGGAGGAGGCGCTGGAGTATATCGCCGACGACGAGCTGGTCGAGATCACTCCCAAGAACATCCGCCTGCGCAAGCGTCTGCTCAACGCCACCGACCGTAAGAAGGCCGCCGTCCGCGCTGGTCAGGTCAACAAATAAGCGCTGGGGCTTATAACCGCCAATAAGAAAGGGCGTCGACCGCAATGGTCGGCGCCCTTTTTGGTGCAAGGGGACAGGTTACTTTGCACCACGGTGGAGGAGGTTATCCCCCGAGCGGCTTTCCAGCCAAAGTAAAGTTGTTTAAACATATACATAATTCCACAGGATATAACCGCTTTGATACAAAACTGTCAACAGGTAAATATCAACTGGTATTAAATTAAAAGACCTCTTTACCTGCGGTTTACATGACTGGTATCTATATTGTATTTTATGCATTGTGGCATAGACGAACCGTCTTAGAAGTTGCCCCCAATGGGTTCTTGCAATGCGCTAGGTAGGTTCACGTAGATGTTGGGGTTTGTGTTCGATCCGACGATTCGCCGTATTCCACACTGTGTTGTAGGAATTAGGGGACAACTATGGACGCACACCGCTCACGGTCGCTGGGTATGGCGGCCCTGATTTTCATTTTGATTAGCCTCACCGTCGCCGTTTTTCACGGCGCCGCCCCCGTGCGCGCCGAGGACGTGACGACGCCGACGCCGATTGCGATTGATGAGACGACGGCGGACGTTGCAGTTGAGCTTTATACCATTGTCGAGAACCGTAAAGTGCCTTTGGGCAATACTGCCGTGCTTTCGACCGACACGCTCTACGGTTCGTTTAATGCGGACTTTAAGCCGGACCATAACCCGAGCGCGACGCAAAATGTTGCGGAGTACTCTCTCCCGAGCAATGTTAAGTTATTGAAGGATGAAGGCGGGCCGCTCTATGACGGTCGGGACAAAGTGGCTGGCACTTGGAAGTGCGAGAACAATAAGCTGATTTTCACTTTCGACCAAAATTGGATTAATGAGTATCCATCCGAAGTTCACGTTGCCGCTAATTTTTCATTCAAGCTGGCAGACGAGAATGTTGGCTCCGGTGGCACAACGAAAGTCAATTTTCCCGGAAAGGGCGAAATCGACATTGTGACAAAAGATGGCGATGTGACGGGAACGAAAGCAGGGCAGTTCAAGCAATCCGGCGGCGAGGGAAAAGTTACCTGGACTCTCACGCTCAAGGTTGAGTCATATGCTCACGACGTCTGGATCACAGATGAGCTGGGTAGCAATTTTACATTTGTGCCTGGGTCGTTTAAGTTGAACGGTGATGCGCTCGACCAGCAAGTGAGCATTAGCGGACAGACCGGCGGACAGACCGCGCGTCTGAAACTTGGCGACTTGTCCAGGGGGACCCATACGATTACCTATGATTCGGTGTTGAATCCGAACGTATCTGTGAGCGACAAAGAGTGGATCAATCGCCTCGACGGTTCAAAAAACAATGCCTCCTGGACATGGGACCAAAACCGTGACGGCAAATTAGAGAATCCAGTCTCAGCAAATGATTTCCGCTATGACATGATCAAGAAGGATGGCGGCGAAGGAACGCCGTCCGATATTAAATGGACCGTTACGCTCAACAACGGCGATATCAAGGCCGACATGAATGGCTATAAATTTACCGATACGCTGGATGACAAACAGACTTATACGGGTGAATACGTTGTTTATAAGGGGCTTTACGGCGAGAATAAGATTGGCGGCGGCAATCTCGATGGTTCTACCGACAAGACGTTCAGCTATACGTTCTCAGGTCTATCTGACGCGGATAAGTACCAGCCCTATCGCATTGTTTATCACACCCAAATGAAAGATCAAGACTCGTATGACACGGTGAGCAACAGTGCGAGTATCTCGCGCGACAATTCCGTTTCCGGCACGGGCACCGGCACGTTTACGCCGAAGTTGGTGGGGACGCAGATTATAAAGAGACTTGTGAAAGCATCCGATGCGGCGATAACAGGTCAGGCAACCTGGAAGCTCCAGATAGCACTGGGTTCCATTGTTAATGCAATGAATCCATCAACGGTCAAGGTTTACGATACGTTTCAGACGGCCTGGAACCAAAATATCGGCCCAGACGTCGACAGCTATTCTATTAAAATCGGCGATGTCCCTTTGGAGAAGGGCGTCGATTGGTGGTTCGAAGACGGTAGTGGTTCAACGTCGTTTGGAACCAAGAAAAACTTCAACCTGTTCATTCGGATAAGCGACGAGGTGAAGAACGCGCTCAAAGATAACCCGGATGCGATAATTACTTATAAGACAAAATCTGATGCGCTTCCTGGCTGGTACTCCAATTTTGCATCAGTGGAAGTAAGTGGTACTAAATATTTCACGGACTATATCTATTACTATGTCGATGCAAACTCGACTCCTGGGGTTGAGAAACCCTCTGCGGAAACCGCTGTCTCTTGGAATGGGGATTTCGACTGGAACAAAATCGACGGGTCTAATGAGAAAGGCGCCTGGATTGTCGACTGGACGGTATACGCGAATCGCCAGAAGGGCAATAAGGGCGCAAATGGCGAGTTTGAATATTACGGCGCCGGCAAGCTAAATAACCAACCACTGAACGTCGTGGACACGCTGCCGAGCGGTATGAGCTATGTGCCGGGGTCTGCAAAATACTCACTGATCCAGAATCCGTATGACCAGAAAGAGTATAACGGTACCGCTCAGCGAGCGAAGACCGTCGCCGACAATTTACCTTTTGTGAGTGGTGGCGTCAGTGATAACAAAGGCACCGTTACCTTTTCCATCCCCACGACGGCGCTTGGCAACTATGCTGGTTACGCCAAACTTACGTATCAGACGGCGGTCAAGCGCGGCGGGCTTGACACCTCCACAAATGAGGTGAAGTTCACCAATTCTGCCCGTGCCGAGTCGGGCAATAAGGATTTCAAATCCGGTAGCGGCACCGTCACCATTAAGAACAACGTGCTGCAAAAGACCGGAGATCAGGTCGCTAGCAGCAACCGTATCAAATACACCATCTTGGTCAACGAATCAGCGGTTGACCTTAAGAGTGGCAGCGACTTCCTTGAGCTCGTCGATGTCATGGATGCCAAGTGCACGCTGGTGACGGATTCGGTCAATGTGTCCCAATACGATGGGACAGGCTGGAAGTTGCTTGGCTCTGACAAATGCCCCGTTTCCGCTAGGACCATTGAAGATGAAAACGGCGCGGCGTGTACAAAGATGACGCTCCGCGTTCCCGATGAGGAATATCTCAAAGTTGAGTATGAGGTCATTCCTGCGGGTAACGAAGGGGAAACGGTTTCTCTGAGCAACAAAGCGTCGCTTACGGGTGTCTACGACGGTGATACGGTCCATTCAAAAGACTGGGTTATTCAAAAGGTGTCCGGTTCGGCTGGTGGTAGCGGTTACGGCGTAACGATTACCAAGGTCGACGAGAGCGATATCACAAAAAAACTGCCCGGTGCTGAGTTCACACTCTATGAGGTCAATATGGATAGGGCCTTGGATTCCGGCCTCGATTCTGCGAAAACGCGGATCCGGAGTGCTGAAACAGACGAAAAGGGCACGGTAAAGTTCGGCAATGCTACGCAAAAGATGGAAGCCTACAAGTTGTATTGCCTTGAGGAGACCAAGGCGCCGAGCGGATACAACGTTATCTCTAAACCGGTGTGGATTCTGCTCAAAGGCAACAATGAGGACGACTATCAGAAGGCCCTTGCTAAGGCAGAAGAGCTGAGGGCAAAGGGCGTCGACATTGACACCCCAACGGCGAGCACCGACATCACGGTCTGTGATGCGCCCTATAGCGGTCAAGCTACAATTTCTGCCACCAAGATGCTCAAAGGCTCGACCTTGCAAGAAAGCCAGTTCGGGTTTGTGCTCAAGGACAAGAAGACCGGTAGGGTTCTCCAAACCATCAGGAACGGTGCGGATGGTGATATTAACTTTGTCTTGGATTACACCAAGACGGGGATCTATGAGTACACCATCTCCGAGGTCATTCCCAAGGGTGCCGACGAGAACAACGTCAAGGACCACATCACCTACGACACGACCGTGCACAAGGTTAAGGTTGTTGTGACTAACGGCGAAGGGAAACTCAACACTGTCGTCACCTACGACGATACCGACACCCCGACCCCGCCGACTTTTACCAACAGGTACTCGACCACGCTTCCTGAGGCGGGCGGTGCTGGCTTGACTATGACGTATCTGGCCGGCGCTTCGATGCTGTGTTTTGCTGCGACATGGATGCATGCTCGTCGCCATCGCGATCAAGATCGAGGTGGTAGCCGTGAGTAGGCTTTGGCGCCGCTTGTTGGCCGTGGCGACGATAGTTACGGTCGCTATTCTGTCTTTCGCGATTGCCCCTGGGACGGCTCATGCTGCCGGCACCGGTGCCATTACGGTGGACGGTACAGTCGCGACTCGATATGACGCGTTCCAGATCTTTTCGGCGACCGTTGTCGACGATGCCGATGCTGGCCAAAAAATTGCAACTGACGTAATGTGGGTGAATGGCGCGGTTCGCCAGGCCGTTCTTCCCGTGCTTCGTGATGCTGGACTTGATGGTTCGGCATCGACGGCGCCAGAGGCTGCCGAATGGATGAATGCCGACGGGCACATGACGACCGCGCTGACGGCAAAACTTGCCCGCGCAATTGTCAAAGCAGGCGCCGTGTCCGCGGCCCTTAACGCGGGCACGAAGGCCGAGCTGCCCTGCGGCTACTGGCTCATCGTCGCAGACGACGACGCCATTTCCCAGAACGAAGCCGGCACCGCGCCGATCATGGCCCTGGTGGGCGGCAGCGCCGTCACCGTCAAGCCCAAGGCGGCGACCCCCAAGGTCTCCAAGCATGTGCTGGAGGACGGCACCGCCGCCTGGCAGAAGGCCGCCGACGCCACGGTCGCCGACGACCTGTACTGGCGCCTCTCGGCCACGGCCCCCGCGGGTCTTACCGCCTACGACACCTATGCGGTGCGGTTCGTCGACACCATGAGCGCGGGGCTCGACCCCTCCAAGGTGGCCGCGAGCATGCGCGTGTACGTGGCGGCGGGCGCGGACGGCGGCTTCGACGCCGTCTCGGCCGGCAAGGACGGCCGCGCCGGCACCGACCCCGCGAAGGGCTGGACCGACATCACGGCCCAGTGCAAGGTCTCGGTCGACGGCAACACCTTCACCGTGCGCACCGGCGACCTTATCGCCGCGCTCGGCGGGGCCGACGCCTTCACCGCGGGCGCCCGCGTGGTCGCCGTGTACAATGCGCCGCTCAACAGCGCGTGCAACCACGGCATCGCGAAGGGCAACCCCAACGAGGCCTACCTGCGCTACCCGCGCTCTCCCTTTGCCGACCAGTCCGGCGACGCCGGCTTCACCCGCACGCCGAGCGACGATGCGTGCGCCTACACCTGGGATCTCGCGCTCACCAAGCGCGGCAGCGACGGTGACAAGCCGCTTGCCGGGGCGGTCCTGAGCATCGCCGACGACCGCGGTCGCACGCTGGCGGCCGACGGCACGTGGGATGCGGAGGGCAAGGCCACCGTCGCCACGGGCGAGGACGGCCGCGTGACCGTCTCGGGCGTGGACTCGGGCAAGCTGGAGGTCCGCGAGCTCAAGGCGCCCAAGGGCTACACCGCCTTCGAGGGCACGCGATCCGTGACAGTCAAGGCCGAGGGCCTGGACGTTGACCAGGTGGCCGCCGCCAAGCCCAAGCTCACCATCACGGCCGAGTCGCCCCTGCGCGCCGACAGCGCGGACGGGTCGACGGGCAGCCTGGAGGCGTCGCTCATCAACACGCCCACCGGCACACCCCCTAGCATTACCACCGGAGGCTTTATGCCCTCGACTGGCGATATGGCAATGTACGCCGCGGCCGCCGCAGCGGTCGCCGGAGCCGCGCTCATCGTGGTCGCGCTCCTGGTCAAGCGGGGAGGTGGCAGCCATAAAGAGTAGCTGGCAGCCCCGCAGAGAGCGGGGCGAGACGTAGCGAAGTAGATGCTAAGACACAGACAGACAGATTTAGATCAAATGGAATTCGAGCAGAAAGCAGAGGAAAAGAAGATGAGCATGAGCAAGAACATCGCACGCCTGGCAGTAACCGCCGGCCTCACAGCAGCGCTGAGCTTCGGCGGCGTCATGGCCCCGGTGACCATGGCGTTTGCTGATGGTGCGGCGGGTTCGACCGTAACTTTCAATGACCCTACTTATCAAGAGACTACGACCTATAAGGGCATCCAGATCTTTACGGCTAATGTGAGCGGTTCCACTGCCTCTAATATCCAGTGGGCAGGCGCCACTGAGACGCAGAAGAATAATATTCGGACAGCCGTCGAACAAGCAATCGACAGCTGGAGCGTTGCCAACCATATGGGCAAATATAGCGGCAAAAATGCCCAGGATGCCGCCGAATGGCTGTGCGCGCATGCCAACGTGGACGGGGACAACTCGCGCGTCGCAAGCGATAGCGTGCTGAATGAAATTGCAAAGAAACTTAGCGCAGAAGGCTTTATTTGGAAGAAGACCGATCAAGGAAAAAACACGCTTGACGACCTCGATGCTGGTTATTGGTTGTTCCTTACTGCGAGCGTTAACAATCCTACTGAAGGCTCAGGGGCCAGTCAATCGACCGATGTCTTTACCTCGCCTATCTTCAAACTCGTGGACGGCGCGAATCCGGTGAATATTGCGCTGAAAAAGAAAATCCCCACCGTCGAGAAGAAGATCCTTAACGACCGCGATGAGACGAAACAAGGCGACTATACCGCTCAAAATGGGTGGAGTAATGTTGCTGACTCCCAGGTGGGTCAGAAAGTAAGCTATAAGCTCATCGGCACGATTGCAGACAACTACGCCACGTATGATACCTATACATACAAGTTTACGGATACCCTTCCGCAGGGCCTTACTTATGCTAAGGGCTCGCTCGAGGTTTATGCGCTGAATGGTCAGAGCTATACCAAGATTAATCAGAATAGCTACAACGCGGTTGAGCCTGATGGGGACAATAGCGTTCTGACGGTGAATTTTGATAAGGAAAAGGGGCTGAAGTCGGCTACTGCGGCTAACGCCGACGAGATGCTTAACATCGGCGCAGAGACTAAGATCGTTGTCTTCTACAAGGCCGAACTCAATAGCAAGGCTAGCTATGAAGTTCCCGGTAATGAAAACGAGGTCTATCTCGAGTACTCCAACAACCCCATGGTCAAAGAAGACACCGGCAAATCCGTGACCAAGGCCGTGACCGACCACGTCTTCCGTCTCGACGTCACCAAGGTTGACAGCACGGATTCTCATAAGAAGCTCGTTGCTGGCTTCAAGGTAAAGGTTGTCAAAGGCGAGGGAAGCGAGGATGAGACCTCTGTCGACAAGTGGCTCAAGGAGGACGGCAGCCTCACGTCCAATGTGGAGGATGCTCATGAGTTCGTGACGAGCAATACAAACGATGTCAAGATTCCGGGCCTCGACGCTGGCAGATACCAAATCACTGAGACCACCACGCCTGAGGGCTACAACACCATCGCCCCATTTGAAATCACGGTAGCTCCGACATACAAGAGCAATGGCGAGTTGGATACGCTTACGGTCAGCTCCAACAATGAGGAGATGACCACCATTGGGGATGCAAATGGCGCAACCATGCCCCTCGAGATTAAGAACAAGAAGGGCTCTAACCTCCCCCTCACCGGTCTTAACGGTGTGACCTTCACTTGGATCGCTGGTGGCGCGGTGCTCGTCATCGGCGTGGCGCACCTCATCCGCAGCCGTAAGCAGGCTGAGGAGTCCGAGCAGGAGTAACGCTCGCTCACCCATCCCTTTGGCAGGTGGGATGTGATGGCCATGAGACTTGCGGACACTTTTCTCGTCCATCCACGTTCTTGCTTTGCATTCTCTTTTCGGGGCAGACTCCTCACTGGAGTCTGCCCCGTTTTTTTCAAGACTTTAGTCCGCTGGCCGCGCAGCGG
>OIEA01000504.1_pt1 | contig 17410 bp, 19 predicted proteins | sample 1581631 | NCBI WGS metagenome assembly OIEA01 (sample SAMEA3882526, study PRJEB24775) | human gut metagenome | biome: human-associated habitat; feature: intestine environment; material: feces | place: Netherlands | collected 2009/2010
CCCCCCCCCCGAAGGTTGATTGCCGCTGCATGCATATGCGACACTCCCTTCGCTCAGGGTCTATAGATACATCGCCGAGCGTAGGGCTATTTCAAAAGGTTGCGCTGGTCTTGCCTCAGCGGCAAATCCTCATTCTGCGCTACAATAGAACACGCGTTCGTTATAGATTCCAAAGGAGTGCCGCATGGAGCAGGGCGAGAAGTCGATACGTTTAGTCACGGCCCTCGTCGAATGCCGCCCTGACGGCGAGTACGTTCCCTGGGGAGTGAAGTGGTACGACGGCACCGTCTACCCGTTCGACCGCATCGAGTCCTACAGCTCGCGTTCGTGGGTCTTGGGTCCCAAACGCCAATCCGAGTCCTGGCGCGTGGTTGTCGGGGACGGTACCTGCCGCGACATCTGCCATTACGGGAACAGCTGGTATGTCGTTCACGATCCCGACAACGACACCCCTGCGGACCGCGCACCGAATGGACCGTGCAAGTAGCGCAGCCAGGCGTTAAGCCTGCGGGCGGTCTCTGATAGCCGCCGCGAGCAAGTCGGAGAGCCTCGCTAGCTGCCCTGATGCATATTCGACAATTTGCTCCGGCTCGGCCATATCCCCATGAGCGGCGGCATCGAGTATCGCAGCCAGCCCACGCATCTCGTGGTATACATCGAAAACCATATCTCTCATCTCATCGTACATGTAAACCTCTCCCTAAGTTCACCTCTCCAGGCCATCGACTGAATCCTACATTACGAAGTCTCCCGCAACATCTAAAGATCGCTATCCTTTGGCGCAGGGGACGAAAGGGAAGGACATGGCCAAGGGCAACCACAGCTTCACCGAGCAAGACATCCGCAAGCGCTTCGGCGCTATCGTCGGCCGCACCGTGGCCGACGTCGATAAGGCCGGCGTCCTCGCCGCATCGAAGGCATCCCGCAACAAGGGCCGCATCGGCGCCGTCATCGAGCAGTCGGTGCTCGGCTACTCCGCAGACTCCGACCGCCGCCCCGATATCGTCATCGACGGGCAACCGTGGGAGGTCAAGGCCACGGGACTCATCGAGGGCGCCCGCGGCGGTCATGCATAACTCTGGAATCGACTGCGATGTCCTCTTCCAGTACTGTGATCTCCGTGAGATCTATGACCCACTTGAAGTTTTAAATGTCGCCCTCCAGTACGATGATATCCCGTACCGCAAGTGGTCGTCCCCGCTCGACCTCGGGAAGATCGGGATGAAAGACCTCAGCCTGCACGAGAAGTGCGCCCTGCAGCTCGGCTGGGAGCTCGCGGGGAATGACGCCACGCGCGACCGTGCCGACATGTCCGTTGAGGAACTCATCGATTTCGGCGAGAGTGAAGCCGAGAACCGTGATCTGGTCGTCTGGCTCCACGGCTACATGGACCCCTACGAGGGCGAGATCGATACTGCGAGGTATTCCAAAGAGCACATCATCGAGGCTTGCGAGCAAATCGGGTTCGATATCGATTTCTCCCGCCTACCCGAGCCGGAAGAATCTTTGGACGATATGGCGCGGGCGGCTGAGTCGGCACTCGAGGAAAACAAGGAGAATGGCCTTGAGGGCGAGCATGAAGAGGAAATCCCGTTTTAGATAACTTTCGATGAAGCGGGTCCCTTCGGGGACCCGCTTTGGTTTGAAGAAGGCGGATGATGACGGCGGACCATCTCTCCAAACGTCTCTCTAAATGCCTAAGCCGTCTACCTGCTATTTCGGTTTGTCTCTCTAGACGTCTCTCTAAGGTTAGTGAGACAGGTGAACGGTTTAGAGAGACGAGATACGGGTCGGGATGACCGAGGGCAAGGGATAGGAAGGATGAGAATAATAACAAGACGTTTTGCTGTGGGGCGCCTTTTGAGGGCGTCCCTCTCTATTCGGAAGGTGCCGCCCATCGCAAGACAATGTCCCACTTCAAAGGGGGTCGGCTCCTATGAAAGCACCGTCGCCTCGGTCGGGATCGCTCCCAGCACCGCCGCGTACTCGGTGGGGTAGAGCCGGCTGATCGTCTTCACGTCGCGGATGACGATATTGCGGTCATCCGGCTCGGTGATGCCGTAGCCGAACGCCTGGAGCGTCTCGACGGCCTCTTGGATACGCTGCTGGAACATCGGGCCGGGGTCAACCCTGAGTCCGAGGTAGCCGCGCCACAGGCATGGCGAGACGCGGAGCATGTTGTGGATCTTGGAAATCGGCTCGATGTCGGCGTAGACGTTGAGCGTCACCATGGCGTCCTTGTGTCCCAAGATCGACTGAAGTGCCTTGATGTCCCCTCCTTGGCGGATCCATTGCGTCGCGAAAGTGTGGCGCAGGCCGTGGAAGGTGATCAGCTCGTCGTTCGTGCCCATGAGCGCGTTGGTCTCCGAGAACGTCTTGAACGCCCTGCGGATATAGCTGGTCGTTGCGAAGGTCGCGCCCGGCTCCGAGAGGATATAGCAGTCCCCGATATCGACCGAGCCGGTAAGTCCGCGCAGGCTCATCTTCCCGAGGTTGAGGTCGTATATTTCCTTCAGGAAGGGGAGAAGGCCTACCGGGTCGATGGGAATAGACCTCAAGTCATGGGTCTTTGTGTCCTTGATGAACGACCCCATCCCCTTCGCGTAGGCCACCGAGTGCCTGACCGTGATGAGCCCCGATTCGAAGTCCACATCGCACCAGCGCAGGGCGCAGACCTCGCCTATGCGCATCCCCGTGTGCAGGGCGAGTACGACCGCCCGCTTGAACCGCGAATCGGGCATCATGGAGCAGATCGAATTGAGCTTGGGCACGAGGTCGGACCTGAGCGCGTTGCGCGGCTTGCCGAGGATGCGCGGTGCCAGGGCCCCGTCGAACGGGTTCTTCCTGATCGTGTCGTTACTCCTCTTGATCAAAACCGTATACAGGCGCTTTCCCAGCTTGAAGGCCTTGTTGAGCGTGTCGGGCGCTGTACCTAGGGCAATTCTCCGCGCGGACCACGCATTGATGTCGTCGGTGGTGACCTCGTTCACGGGGATCATCCCAAGCTCGTCGCGCTCGATATGCAGGGCGCTGAAATGGTAGTCGTCGCGCGTGGTCGGGGTTATCCGGTTCATCTGCATGCAGAAGTCGATGAACTTCTCGAGCGCGTCCCCCAGCCGGAGAAGCGCGTAATCGTCCGCCTCGAGTTTCGCTTGCCGTTGCTCGACCGCCGCCCTCAGTTCCTCGATTTCGGCTAGTTCCGCCTCGATCTCGCGCTTGAAATCCGTGAGCGCGTCGAGGGCGGCCTTCTTGCCGCGGGTGCCCTCGGCAAAGCAAGCGATACCCGTGTTTCTCGTCCTCTGCGTGCGCTCACCCGACCCCTCGTCGACGAGGGTGACGATGGCCTGCCATTTCCCCTTGTTCTTCCTGACGGAGCCGTTTCCACATATGCGTAAGCTCTTATTGTCGTCTTCTACGTTTGACATGACTCTCCCCAAAACACCTTTTGATTCCAGATGGGCAATTCTGCCTGCGGAAACCCAAATGCCGTGGATTCTGGGCGCTCCGGAGTCACCAGAGAATCAACGACTGCACAATGAGTTTGTAAGTCGGATTATAACGAAATGTAGAAACCCGCGTTTACCTGCGTTAATTTACATATGCGGAAACTGCTTACATCCGCTAGTTGCGCGTGTTATAATAAAAAAGACACAGGTAGAGCCAAAAATAGGGGTCTGGGGGTCAAGGGGTCGCTGGTTCGAATCCAGTCGTCCCGACCAGAAGTTTGCAGGTCAGGCACCTAGTGTCTGACCTTTTTTGTTTTTAATCACCATGATTATTTTGCTTAAAGCAACAACGTTCCCGCTCGATGTGATCACCGAATCAAAACGTGTACATCAGCCACCAAAATCGACATTTTTCGACATGTTTGGAGGCGGATGTACACGAATGCGAAATCCCCGTCGCCTAAAAGCACCTTCCACATGTCTGGACTCTCTATGCTTACGCTGGATAGACATCGCCGGAACGGGTATAGTATCGAAAGTTTTGTCGTTAACCAGCGGGGGAGTCCTGTGGGCATCAAAAAGAAGATCAAAAAGGAGCTTATCGGCACTTCCGATTACCCGTCGAATAAGATCTTTACGATCTCCAATTTCATCACCTTTACGCGCCTGATCCTCACCCTGGTATTTCTATACCTGTTTGTGACGGATAACAACCGCGTCATCGCCATCGTTATCTACGCCGTTGCCGCCTCCACCGACTGGATGGACGGTCAGATCGCCCGCATGACTAAGACGGTCTCGTGGCTCGGCAAGGTCATGGATCCCATTTGTGACCGTGCGCTGCTGTTCACCGGCGTGCTGGGACTGGTGGTTCGCGGAGAGCTGCCCATCTGGGTCTGCGTGCTCATTATTGGCCGCGACATCTATCTGGGCATCGGCACGCTTATCGTGCGCCATTATCACCGTCGCCCCATCGATGTCGTCTTCCCCGGAAAGATTGCCACAGCGCTGCTCATGACCGGCTTCTCGCTCATGCTACTCGGGTTCCCCGTTATTGACGGCCTGCATCTTTTGCCTTCAGCCCTTACGGCCTTCCCAGGCCTCAACGGAAGCTCGGTGCCCCTCGGCATCTTCTTTGTGTACGGCGGCGTGATCTTCTCCATGCTCACGGCTGTCATCTACTCCATTAAGGGCGGAGCGGCCATTAAACAGGCTCTCATGCATCCCGAAGACGAGGACATCGACTTTCTGAACCCTGAAATCGAAGACTGATTCGTTGGGGTATGATTACGTACGGTTCATTATTTGCGGCACGTCCGCGATAAGTTAGGGGTTGTCATGGACAACATGGTTAACAATATGCCTCAGAATGATAAGACTGCTGACGCTACCTGCGTATTCCGCGTGCCTTCAAGCGACGTCACCGTTCCCGACCTCATGGCCAACGTGCGCATCACCGCCCCCGTTCTGTCCATCGTCAAGGGTCCGCAGACTGGTGCCGCCTTTGAGCTCGAGGATGACGTGACCACCATCGGCCGCGATCCCGCGAACGGCATCTTCCTCAATGACATGACCGTTTCGCGCAGCCACGCGCGCATTATTCGCGAGGGCCTCGGCGCTCGCATCGAGGACTTGGGCTCGCTCAATGGCACCTGGGTCGACGGTGCCATCGTCAATGCAGCCCCGCTGCACGACGGTTCTTCCGTCCAGATCGGTACGTTTACGCTCATCTACCACGAGAGCACGCCGGAGCGCATCGAAACCGGTGAGTAGGGCATGGCCGAACGCAACTATCTGAGTATCGGCCAAGTCGTCAACCTACTTCGAGGCGCATACCCCGATCTTTCGAACTCAAAAATTAGATTTCTAGAGGATGAGGGGCTCATTACCCCTCATCGTACGCCTAAGGGATACCGTCAGTACTCCAAGGAGGACGTTGATCGCCTGGAGGTCATCCTGCACTTGCAGAAGACCCGCTACATGCCGCTCAACGTGATTAAGCAGCGCTTGGAAAACGCCACGGACCTGTCAACGCTCGCTTACGAGGTGGGCTTGCTGTCCGATGTTCCGCTCAAGACGGAGCCCAAGGAGACTAAGCAAAAGCTGCATCCCATCGAGACCATTCCCGATATGTTGGGCGTCGAAATTTCGTTTATCCGCTCGCTCGCCGAGAACGACCTCATTCGCATCATCAAGAGTCCGCAGAATCGCGAGCTTGTCGATGGCCGCGATTTTCCGATCATCCGCTACTGCTCCGAGCTGTCACGCTTCCATATCGAGCCGCGCAACCTGCGTCAGTACGTGTCTTCCGCCAACCGCGAGTCCTCGATGTTTGAGCAGGTGCTCGTGAGCATGCTCGGAATGGATACCTCCGATGACGAGCGCGACGCCAAGCTCGAGCGTGCGTTTAAGAAGCTTCACGACCTGACGGAAGGTGTGCACACTGCGCTGCTCAAGAACCGCGTTTTTGAGTCGCTCAACGCCGTGGTCGAGGACGCCGACATCGATGCACTCGATGAGGAAATCACGCGTTCCGAGTCCACCAAGGCCAAAAACGAAGAGCCAGCCGCGCCGGTTTCGCACGAGGATTCTCTCGTAAAGCCGCTCAAAGTCGTCGCCCCTTCGCAATCCGGCGCCGCCACCGCGGGCAAATAACCGCTGCTGAAATTTCGGCAACCCATTGAAAGGTCATGCAATGTACGACTTCGAATCTCAAATCGTCGACATCCCCGACTATCCCGAGCCCGGAGTCATCTTTAAAGACATCACGCCGCTCTTTGGCAATCCCGAGGCGCTCAAAGCCATGACCGATTCCCTCGCCGAGCACTTTGCCGGCATGGGAATCACCAAGGTCGTGGGTCCCGAGGCTCGCGGCTTTATGGTTGGCGTACCGGTGGCTGTAGCCCTTGGCGCCGGCTTTGTTCCCGCACGTAAACCGGGCAAGCTACCGCGCGAGACCGTAAGCCAGAGCTACGAGCTCGAGTACGGCACCGATTCAATTGAGATCCATGCCGACGCTATCAGCTCTAAAGATACCGTGTTGATTCTGGACGACTTGGTCGCGACGGGCGGAACCGTCGAAGCAACAGGTAAACTGGTGCGAGATATGGGCGCAAAGCTTGTCGGTTACGGTTGTATCCTTGAGCTTGCGTTTCTCAACCCGCGCGAGAAGCTCACGCCGTCTGATGACGATGTGGAGCTCTTTAGCCTGGTGACGGTGGACTAGCCGTTACCCTTAGTTACTGGAAAGGAAGCTACATGCGCACAGCAAACACGCATAAAAACATGGCACGCTGCGCTGCTACGGCAACCCTCGCTTGTGTTTTGGGCTTGGGCCTCGCGGCTCCTGCCTACGCCGATACCGCATCCGACCTTGCCGCTGCTCGTACTAAGCTCGAGCAGATCGGTACCCAAACTCAGCAGATTTACGATGAGCTCGCCACGCAGACGCAGGCGCTCGATCAGACTGCTGGCGAGATCACGCAAAAGCAGCAAGAGATCGCCGATGGTCAGGCCAAGCTCTCGACCTATGTCGCCGGCGAGTACAAAACCGGCGGTCTGAGCCTGCTTCAGGTTCTGACGGGTGTCGACGACCTGAGCGATATGCTCAACCGTCTGTTCTACTACGGCAAAGTTTCCGATAAGCAAGCTCAGACCATTCAAGAGGTCAAGGAGCTTAAGCAGCAGCTCACCGATAAGCAGGCCGAGCAGGAGAAGAACGTCGCCGCCACGCAAAAGAAGGTCGACGAGCTTAACGCCCAGCAGGCTGAAGCCCAGAGCGTCGTAAACTCCCTGGATTCGCAGCTGCAGGCCGAGCTTGCCGCCGAGGCCGAGGCCAACGCCGCGCTGCAGGCCGGCATCAACGCCAGCACCGCCGAGAAGGCCACGGTGAGCAACGAGACTGCCGGTACGACCGAGAACACCAACAACGGTGGCCAGACCAGCAATAACAACAACCAGGGCGGCAACACTCCGGCTCCTACGCCGGCACCTGCTCCGACGCCGCAGCCCTCCACGCCTGCTCCGGCTCCGACGCCTTCTGCTCCGAGCCAGTCCGTCGACGGCGGTTCTGTTGTCTCGCGTGCATACAGTAAGCTTGGTTGCGCTTATTCCTGGGGCGGAATTGGCCCGAACAGCTTCGACTGCTCTGGTTTTGTTAGCTATTGCCTCACTGGTCGCTATTGCCGCCTGGGCACCACGGGTACCTTTATGGGCTGGACGCGTGTGTCCGATCCGCAGCCCGGTGACGTTGTGGTCAACTCGTACCACACCGGCATTTACATCGGTGGTGGTCAGATGATTCATGCTTCCGACTACAACACGGGTGTCATCATCAGCTCCGTTGCCGCCGGCATGAACAATAACTACATCTTCGTGCGCTATTAAGTCATCTTACACAGCGTGTGAATGTGGACCTCGTGGCTTTAAGTCGCGAGGTCCATTCTTTTTTCTCTAATCTTGTACGGCTATCTAGTATTCAAAACTAGATAGCCGTACATTCAATTTGCAAGATGGCTATAATTGAATGGGAACAATTAGAAAGGACCCTCTATGAGCTGGGCACTTATCTCCGATTCAAGCTGTAACCTCCGCGATTGGCAACCGACCGCGCCCCATACCACCTTTGCATTTGCGCCCCTCAAAATTCGAGTGGGGGAGCGTGAATTCGTCGATGACCTTTCGCTCGATGTTCATGAGCTCAACTGCGCTGTTCAGGCGGAGACGAACGCTTCTTCGAGCGCTTGTCCCAGCGTAGGGGAGTGGGCCGAGCTCTTCAAATTGGCAGACAAGACCATCTGCATGCCGATCTCTGAGGGCGTGTCGGGCAGCTACAACGCGGCAGCCACGGCTCGCGATATGGTTCTTGCCGAGGAGCCCGACCGACAGATTCATCTAGTCAATTCACGCGCAGCTGGCGGCAAAATGGACCTCATTTTCTTGCTGTTCGACCGCTATCTTGCAAGCAATCCGAATGTCTCATTCGAGGATGCTTGCGCATGCTTCGATAGCCTTGAACAGAACAGCAAAATCCTCTTCAGTTTGTGCAATTACGAAAACCTCGCCAAAGCCGGACGTATCCCTAAGGCAGCCGGCGTCATTGCCAACAAGCTCAATATCCGCATTTTGGGCACGGCGAGTGAGGCCGGTAAAATCGAACTCGTCGGGCACACGCGTGGCGAAAAAAAGATGCTCAACAAGATCATCGACACTATGGAAGCCGAGGGCTTTACGGGCGGTGAGGTCATCATCGATCACGTTGAGAACGAAGCTGGAGCCCAGGCGCTTACTGAGCGCATAGTCGAACATTGGCCCGGCTCCAAGACCATCATCATGCCCTGCAACGGCCTGGATTCCTATTACGCCGAGATGCACGGCCTCATCATCGGCTACGGCATGGGCGTAGCTTCGGGCAAATAAAGTCCAACCAAGCAAAAATACGGGCGGGACAAAGCGACAGATGGCTCTTTGTCCCGCCCGTTTTATACGTCGGCTAGCTATTAAACCCGTTGAACTTGAGATAGCTCATCAAGTACGCCTTCGAAACGAAGGACGATACCGCGCTACGCACAAGCAGCGACTCACGCGTTACCTGATGCGCCGTATCGGGCACGGGAGTCTGCTCGACGGAAAACGCCGCACGAATCGATGCCTCGAGCTGATCGACCACATAATCAAAGGCCGTCGGGGCATCGTAGCTCAAACGCTGAATGTTAAAGAGTGCCTGCACCGCAGCAATAGGTAGCACCTGCTTAAAGATGCAGATAGCGATCAGGCGGGCAATTTGCTCGCGGCCATATTGCTTTTTGACCGGAGCAGGCACCAGGCCAACCTTTACGTAGTTATTGATCATCGATGGCGTAATGATAGGCTGCTCAACGCAAATGGACAGCGGCTCCATCCACAGCGTAACATACTCAATAACCTGGTCGCGGTAGAGCGTCACATTGGGCAACTGGTTATAGCGCGGCAGACTCAACGTATTAAGTTTGCGCACGATATCGGACTGAATAAATGCATCGGGCAGCACAGTGGGCTGAATATCCTCAGGCTTAATGCTGACCGACGAATCGGACATCGGGATAACGCGTTTGGCGTGGTTCATAAGGATCCTCCGTTCATTAGCTATATTGTATTCTAGGTTATCTAGTTTTGCATACTATATAGCAGGAAAGTAAAAGTGGTTGGACAGCACATTGATGCACCGTCCAACCACTTTGTATTATAGATAGCAACCTTACATAAGATATATTATCGTACTTATCCGCGGAGAAACGCGTATGCGCTCGTTGCTGCTATGGCTCCGTCAGAAACGGCGGTCACAACCTGGCGTAAGCGTTTGGAACGGATGTCGCCAGCAGCGAATAGACCTGGCGCGCGTGTCGCCATGGATTCATCAGTCAGAATGCCGCCATCAGGCGCCAGATCGACTAAATGCTCAACAAGCTCGGTATGGGGTTGCGTGCCGGTAAAGACAAAAATGCCAAACGAGCCAGGCTCAAAGGTCTCAGCATGCGTCTTGCCGCTTGCATTGTCCTTGAACGTAATTGTCGTGGGCATCGCTTCACCAGAAAGCTCAACAATACTAGTTTGGTACCTAACTGTAATATTGTCCTTTTTGAGTACTTTCTGAACAACACCATCAGGCGCACGGAACTGGTCGCGGCGCAGCACGATGGTCACACTGCTGGCAATGTCTGACAGGAACAGTGCCTCTTCGCATGCCGAATTGCCACCACCGATTACAAAGACCTGTTTGCCGCGGAAGAACATGCCGTCACATGTTGCGCAATATGAAACGCCACGACCGCGATACGTATCCTCGCCAACAAAACCAGCAGATCGCGGCGTGGCACCCATGCAAGCGATAACGCTCGAGGCCAGCGTATCGCCCATATCGTGATGCACCGTAAACAGCGCTGCATCGGCATCGTAATCGATACCCGTAACCATGCTCCATGCGACCTGAGCTCCCAAGCCCTCTGCATGCTGCTGAAAACGCTCGCCGAGTTCGGCGCCACTCAAGAGCGGAATGCCCGGATAGTTCTCGACCTCACTGGTCGTGGCGATCTGTCCACCCGACATGCCCTGCTCAATCACGGTCGTCGTCAGGTTGGCACGCGCAGCGTAAATGGCGGCAGCATAGCCCGCGGGGCCTCCACCGATAATCGCAACATCAATCGGCTGATCGGTAGTCATGAAGAATCCTCTCGTCGAAACGTTGTCGTTCTTTGCGCTCATACCCAAATTTACGTGAACATGACACTCATGCACTACAATGATAAATCGCGTAACAAAGCTGAAGGGGAGTTATCGATGGATCAAACGCAGACGAGCAATAGCGCTCCCCTGCCCATGCAAGCCACTCCCCAACCGGAGCAAATGACCGTTTTACCTGCACAAAAACCCCTGGTAACCATTGTGCACGCATCAGTTGGATCGGGCCACAAAGCCGCCGCCAACGCGATTGCACAAGCATTTGACCTTATCCGCGGCACCAAGGGAATCCCTGAGGATATTGAAATTGAAGTGCTCGATATCCTTGATTTTGGACGTATTAAATTCGACGGCAATAAGACCGCGGCTTCTTTTACGGGAGCCACACGCCCCATTTACGACCTGACCTGGCGATATACGCTTACAGGACATCTTCTCTGGGGTGGCGGCACGGCATGGTCACGTATTATGTTCCCTGCCTTCAACGAATATGTCCGCACCCGCAGGCCTATAGCCGTGGTCGCAACGCACATCACAGCAGCCAATGTTGCCGTGGGCGCTCGCGTAATTACGGGTATCGATTATCCGGTCATCTGCGTGCCGACCGATTACGAAGTCGAAGGCTTTTGGCCCCACAAGGACACCGACCTGTTCTGCGTGGCCAACGAGTTTATGGCCGAAACGCTGCGCCCGCGCAAAGTTCCCGAGTCAAAGATTCGCATAACGGGCATCCCTATCCGAGCCGGTTTCGATACCGATTACAAACGCGAGGATGAGCTCAGCAAGTTCAATCTCCCCATAGACAAAACCGTCGTATTGGTGATGGCCGGTGCCAGTTTACCCCAACCATACGTGCGTTTCCGCGCCGCGATGGACCACACGCTCCCCTTCTTACGCAGCTTTGAGGACATGCACTTTGTCTTTTTACCGGGCAAGGATAAAGAATACGCCACCCGACTCAAGACGCTCTTCGACGCCATGAAGCTCGAAAACGTCACGGTTCTAGACTACGTGGACGACATGGCGGCCCTCATGCACGGCTGCGACCTGGCAATCCTCAAATCGGGCGGACTCACGGTCACCGAGTGCCTATGCGCACATCTGCCGATGATCCTGCTGGGCAAATCATACGGTCAGGAAAAGGCCAACACCACGATGCTCACCGGCATGGGCGCCAGCATGCATGTCACCACCGCACGAGAACTCATCGTGACGCTTCGTCACCTGCACGACCACCCTGAGTCGCTCAAAGCGCTACTCATCAACGGCGAAGTACTACGCCGCCCCCACGCAGCCGAGGACATCGCCATCGCCACCATGGAACTCGTAGGCAAACCCCAGAAAAGAAAACGCGCATTCTGCCGCTTCTACTGGGGCGATAAGCCAGCGCACATCAGGTAGACGAAAGTCCGCTGCTCGGCGGGAGCCGCCCATATATCATTCCATGCTCAAACATTCTCGCGGGGCGCTCGTATCCCTCTCGCCCGCTTCTCACACATATCATTCCATGCTCAAACATTCTCGCTTCGCTTCGCTCGCTGCGAAACTGCGCGTGGAACGATATAGGTAAGCCCCGGGCGGGTGGCTACTCGCTTGAAACAATATTTACTTTTCTAGTAAGTCGATGCGATAAAGGGACGCCTCCTTTGTCGCATCGACTTACTGTATTTATATTTTCTGGTTCCCCTTTTCAGATTCTACTGGTGGGGAATCTGGTATAGCCGCTAGTACGTTAACGCAGCTTACCTGTGGGAGGCCCCTATATATCGTCCCACGCGCAGTTTCGCAGCGAAGCGAGAATGTTTGAGCATGGGATGATATATAGGCGGGTCGGGCCGGTCAGCGGACAGTACGTAAACGACTAAGCGACGCCGCTAGAACCGAAACCGCCGGCTCCTCGGTCGGTTTTATCTAGTTCTTCTACTTCTACGAGGTTGACCGTGGGGACTTCTTGGATGACGAGTTGGGCTATGCGGTCGCCTTTGTTGATTTGGATATTGTTGGAGGAATCCAGGTTGATGAGGATAACCTTGAGTTCTCCTCGGTAGTGGGCGTCGATGAGGCCCGGCGTGTTGACTATAGATAGGCCCTGCTTGATGGCCAAGCCGCTGCGGGGCTGGACAAAGCCGGCGTAGCCATCAGGCAGGGCGATGGCCAGCCCAGTAGAGACCAGACGGCGCTCGAAGGGCTTCAGGACGCAGTCCTCGTTGGAGCGCAGATCCAAGCCGGCATCGGTGGGATGGGCGTATTTGGGAAGCTCGACGGTGGGATCGAGACGCTTTATGTTGACGGTAATGTTGGACATGGAATCACCTTAGCTTGTCGAGCTCTTGCAGAAACTCATCGACGTCTTTGAAATCGCGGTAGACCGAGGCAAAACGGATGTACGCCACCTTGTCGATTTTGGCCAAGCGCTTGAGCACCATGTCACCCAACTCATGGGACGTGACGGCCGTCAGCGTACGAGAACGCAGCTCGACCTCGATATCGTCGATAATCTCATTGAGCTTCTTAGTGTCGATATCGCGCTTGATGGTGGCGCGCATCAAGCCGACGAGCAGCTTATTGCGATCGAACCGCTGCTTGGTTCCGTCCGACTTAATGACCTCGATTGGGTCTTCGCATCGCTCGAACGTTGTAAAGCGGTAGTTACACGAGCAACATTCGCGACGGCGCTTAATGGTGTTATTTGACTCCTGCATACGGGAATCAACGACGCGGGTATGTGCCTTGCCGCATTTGGGACAGCGCATGGTACCTCCTCTTAAACGATAACAAGGGTACCATGCGCAGCGCGATAATGATTACGAACGAGCAGGAACCTTAAGATGCGCACCGGCGGCGAGCGAACCATGCTCCAGATGATTGACGTTACGGATCATGTCGGAAGTCTCTTGCGTGGAAAGGCCTTCGATTGGATATTCCTCGGCAAGCGACCAAAGAGAATCACCAGGCTGAACGCGAATGGTCTCGTAGGTAACGTTGGAAACGGACTCGGCATACGCGGCGTGACGAGCGCTAAAGACCGACATAGCGAGGACAAAAAAGAGCGTGAGCGCAACGGCGACGGCAACAATCGTCGGAACCTTCAGGGCAACGCGGGCCGGCGCGACTGCAGCCTGCTGATTGCAAGCAGGATTTACGGTCAAAGGCTGAAAGCCGGAGCGGCCACCCTGAACAACCGTAAAAGTGGGTTCTGCAGGCGTCTCGAGCTTAAGGGCGAGGTTTCCCTGGACCATATTCATTGCGTTCATCATGTTCTCCTCTCGCGTGTTTTGCTGAGAACAGTTTTATCAAGCCGCGCGGACAAAAATGTCTAGCGCGAGAACGAATGTTCGGTTATTATTATCTTCGAACAGTTGTTCCTGTCAAGCAAAATTCGAACATTTGTTTGACATGGGTAGAGAGGATGCCCTGATGGCTCGCAAAATTACCAAGCGTCAGCAGCAAATTTACGACTTCATCAAGGAATATCAGCAGGAGAAGGGTTATCCGCCCAGCGTGCGCGAGATGGCTTCTGCCGTGGGCCTTTCCTCCCCCAGCACCGTGCACGCCCATCTCTCTGCCCTGGAGGCGCGCGGGCTACTCAAGCGCGATGCCACCAAACCGCGCGCCCTGGAACTCTTTAACGAGGACGGTTCCTCGGTCTCAATTTCTAAATCTGACGAGCCCACCGCACCACGCGGAACGGTCTCGCTACCGCTCGTTGGTCGCGTCGCGGCTGGGATTCCCATTCTGGCCGAGCAGAATATCGAAGACACTTTTACTATCCCGACCGAAATCGCCACTGATCAGGGTTCCTTTATCCTTGAGGTACATGGGAGCTCAATGATCAATGTCGGCATCTTCAATGGCGATTACATCATCGTCCGTGAACAAAAGAGTGCCATGAACGGAGAAATTGTCGTGGCCATGATTGATGGTTCAGCGACGGTCAAGACGTTCTACAAGGAGCAGGGACGCGTACGCCTGCAGCCCGAGAATGACACCATGGAGCCTATCTATGCAACGAATCCCGTTATCTTGGGCAAAGTCGTCGGCTTGATGCGCCGGTTCTCGTAATGCAGAAACGCATCACCATCTTTGATACCGTCCGCGGGTTTACGATGATTTCAATGGCAGGTTTTCACACTTGCTACGATCTTGCCTACCTGTACGACTGCGATATGCCCTGGTTTACACAGACTGTCTTTCAAGACATCTGGCGCGCCAGCATCAGCTGGGTATTTTTGTTTATCGCGGGTTGGATGTGCACGCTCTCACGCAACAATGCTAAACGAGCGGCCAAGTACGCTGCCGCAGCTTTGGTCGTCTGGATTGCAACAACGCTCGTATCGGTCGACGATTCAGTGAACTTTGGCATCATCTACTGCATGGCCGCATGTACCGGCATCGTAGCGTTGACCAATCCCGTCCTTAAGAAGATTTCCGCGAGATGGGGCATGTCCCTATGCCTTGTGTTGTTCGCCCTCACCTGGAACATCCCCAAAACGACCTACCCTGTCCCCTACCTGGCGTGGCTGGGATTTCCGAGCCCTGGGTTTGTTTCAGGTGATTACTACCCCATCATCCCGTTTTTCTTTATGTATCTTGCAGGATACTTCGCCGCACACATAGCGCAGGGAATCGATAAGACCGTCCCAAGCTGGGCCTACGCCAATCCCATCCCGGCGCTCGCCAGCCTTGGACGTCACGCACTCCCCTTTTATCTACTGCATCAGCTCATTATTCTGGGCTTTTTGGAGCTCGTCTACTCGGTGCGATAACGCTTGAGCCGCGGCGCGATACGAGCCGGCAGCTTCGCAACAATACGAACGCCGCCCTCAAGATATTCCTCGTGCAAAAGGGTTCCCTGTTCATGCACCAGCGTGATGAGGGCGCCCTCGCGATACGGGATATCAGCAGAAAGCAACACATCGGTAGCAGCCGCCTCACGAGCAATACGGTCGACGAGATCGTCGAGCCCCTCGCCCGTCTGGGCCGAGAACAGCACGGCCTCGGGATAGCGACGACGGAAACTTAATCGATCAACGCTATCGAGAAGATCGATTTTATTGAATACGGTCAGCGTTAAACGCTCTCCGGCGCCGATCTCATCAAGAACGCGGTCGACAGCCTCAAGCTGCCGCTCATAGTCCTCGTCAGACGCATCTACGACTTTGAGAATTAGATCGGCACCCAACACCTCGGACAGCGTCGATTTAAAGGCATCGACCAGACCATGCGGCAGCTTTTGAATAAAGCCGACGGTATCAGTAATCGTCATGCCGCGACCGCCGGGCAGGCGATACGAACGCGTCGTCGGGTCGAGCGTAGCAAATAGCTTGTCCTGCGAAAGTACCGTAGAGCCGGTCAGGCGATTGAGCAACGTCGATTTACCGGCATTGGTATAACCGGCTAACGCGACGCGAAACGCCGGTGACTCAATGCGGCTCTTGGACTGGACATCGCGACGCTGTTCAACCTGCTTGAGCTCACGACGAAGCGCGGCAATCTTATTGCGAATCAAGCGACGGTCAACCTCGAGCTGGCTTTCACCCTGGCCAAAGCGCGAACCGATGCCGCCGCGCGTCTGCTCCTTGGCAAGATGGCTCCACATGCCACGCAGACGAGGCAACAGATATTGAAGCTGCGCCAGCTGTACCTGTAGGCGTCCCTCACGCGTCTGAGCATGCAGGCCAAAGATATCCAAGATCAGTGCTGTACGATCGATAATCTTTACCGGCTCGCCCACGGCTTTCTCCAAATAGGATTGCTGCGAGGGCGTCAGGTCGTCGTCAAAAATAACGACATCGGCATCCATGCGATGCACCAGGCCGCACAGCTCTTCAACCTTACCGGAACCGATAAACGATTTTGGATACGGCTTAACCAGACGCTGTGACAAACGCGCCACGCACTGGGCGCCAGCCGTATGGGCCAGGCGCTCAAGCTCGTCAAGCGAACGATCGAGCGGCCATGCATTGTCGCGCCACTCAACACCAACTAATATGGCACGCTCGGGCTCGGGTGCCGTGGGAACAAGGGGGAAACGGGCCATTAGGCAGCCTCAATACGATGCAGGATGTCCTCAACAACCTCATCGATCGTAAACTCGTCCATATCAAACCACACGATACGGTCATCGCGCTTAAACCACGAAAGCTGACGTTTGGCATAGCGACGCGAACGCATCTTGATGAGTTCGCGAGCCTCATCCATAGAAATCACGCCATTGAAAGCATCAATGATCTCTTTATAGCCAATTGCCTGCATCGACGTCAGGGCATCTCCCAGCCCCTGGTCCAAAAGACCGCGAACCTCATCAACAAGACCCTGTTCAAACATCAGATCGACACGCAGGTTAATGCGCTCGTAGAGCACCTCGCGATTACGCGTCAGACCAAACCATAGAGCATGATAATGCTCGCGCGGAACACTAAACTGACTTTTTTGCTGTGCATAGGAGATACCATCATCATGCATCTCGAGCGCACGAATCACACGGCGCACGTTATGGGGATGAATAACAGCAGCCGATTCTGGGTCACGCTCGGCAAGCAGGGCATGCAGTTCTTCCTCGCCAATACGCTCGGCAAGCTCCTGATAGCCCACACGGCGATCGTCCTCAAGTTCACCCGAGGGAAAGTCCATCTCATCGAGGGCGGCCTTGAGATACAGCCCCGTACCTCCGCAAAAAACCGGCAGGCGACCCGAACCAAGGAGACGTTCAACATGCGCGCGAGCGTCAGCCTGATAAAGCGCAGCAG
>OIEA01000519.1_pt1 | contig 17141 bp, 18 predicted proteins | sample 1581631 | NCBI WGS metagenome assembly OIEA01 (sample SAMEA3882526, study PRJEB24775) | human gut metagenome | biome: human-associated habitat; feature: intestine environment; material: feces | place: Netherlands | collected 2009/2010
AATTTCAATATGGTTATTGATACTGCAATTTGGACGGAGCATCATTATGACGCTGGCTTCTATAGTTGGCAAAATCACAGTGACACGGAAAACTTCTTTGAAGTAGGACATGTTGAGGAAAAACCTGGTATTGATAAATTAGTGGAATTTGCCTTAAAGAAAAACAATTGTTCCGCTTACACTGAACTCATCCTTCCTGAAGATTCGCAGTATACTTACGCTGTTTCGATGGAAAAAGAAAACGGCTATTTGCTTGAACTATATTTTACGGCGGCCATGGATGACGGCACCTATTTCCTTGTTACGTGCTGCTATAATCCAATGGACACAGCATCAAGGTACGCCACTCAAACAGCCGTTTTTTCGATGGAGACCCAATGAGGGCATATACCGTTTAAAAGCTACTATGTGGAGACTGTATATACAATGAATTAATTACAGCAAACAACTACACTTTAGACTGAAAAGGAGCGTTTTTATGAAGAAAATGCAAAAAATGATTGCAGTGCTGTTTTCCGTGGCGATGTGTGCCGCTATGGCGGTTCCCGCATTTGCGGCAGAGACTGATACTGCGAGAAATGAAGAGCAAGAAACTGTTATGCCTCGCGCAATCGTGTATGAGGAAATTAACATCCCGGGGGACGGTAAGTTCTATAAAATCACAGATGATTTCGAGATGCCAGCGAAATCGAGGGTGAGTTTTCAGGGAACCTGGTCCCCGGCTTATGCGAGATTAGAATTTAGGCTTTATGCACACAGCACTGGCAATGGTGCATATGTCATGCTCACCTCTGGTAGAGAGGGAGGCTTGGACGCTACAGCAGCTTCGGTATATTCACTGTATGCTAGATCGGTAGATAATGTCAAAGTTACTGGTGCTGTTAATATTACCAATTGACAGAAACATATAGCTTATAAATCAGTCAACTAATAGACTTGTAAGTCACAAAACGAATCGGAGGGGAACACACAGCTTGAGATAATTCCGCGGGAACAAAGTCACCATGTGCGACAATTCTCAAAGGAGGAATTGCTGTAAATGAAACGGATCTCAATTTTACTGGCAATATGCCTGCTGCTGGACCTCCCGGCCCAAGCAGCCGCCCCTGCTTTATTCCAGTGTAAAAGCGACCAGCTCGGATTTTCCGTCACGGTTCCCGGCGTTCGTCAGGGCGAAATCATTGCCGAGGAAACCGATACCGGCGTGAACTTCTATCACGTTCCCTCCCGTGAAAAATACGGGGGAGAGATCGGCTCCGTTGTAGTGGTTTCCCCACGGTCTGATTTCTTCTCCGGACACTACGATGATATGGCGTACCAGATCATCGCCATGGGAAAGAACCAGGTATTTCTATGGAAGACCCCAGGAGGGGGCGCTCCCACCGGCGGAGATTTTCTGGATGCCTTTCGACGGGTTTCCTCCGCCTTTTCCATGGAGAATCTGCGAAAAGGTTTGGTTCCGGCTCAACCGGATGGATGGCCGAAGCTCCAAATAACGAGACATCTGGCCTACCTGCCAGTGAATGGTGGGTTTGCGCGTCCTAATGCTCCTTTGACACGCGGCGAATTGGCACAGATGCTATACACCCTGCTGGACGATGGCAATAAGGCCGACAGTTACCGAGCCACATTCTCAGACACAGCAGGAAAAGACTGCGCCCAGGCGGTTGCGTATCTTGCCAGCTACGGTATTCTCACCGGCTATGCGGACGGAACCTTCCGCCCGGATGCGCCGATCAGCAGGGCCGCGTTCGCCGTTCTGCTGCATCGCTGTCAGTTTGCGGCGCCTGTGGGGCAGTATGGGGAAGAATTTGTGTTTGCGGATGTTCCTGCCGGATATTGGGCCGAAACGTACATATACAGCACGAAGGTTCTGGGCTGGTTACAGGGAGGTACTGATCGGCTGTTCCACCCGGAACGTGAGATCACCCGTGCCGAAGCAGTCACCGCCATCAACCGGATGCTCGGGCGGGATGAATCTGTGACGGAGCTGCTGTCTGTCGAAAATCCATTTTCGGATTTGGCAGAGAGCCATTGGGCTTACGCGAATGTTCTGGAGGCAGCAGGCGTGCTGAAGGACGATGCTACTGTGCCTAAGATGGATTCCGTACCCCTAAACACCAGCGCATATCATTTCAGCAGCGAGTCTGATGGCTGGGCAGTTTCTGAGGGCCAGCTTTTCCACACCACAAACGGCGGAAAAAACTGGGACAAGGTCGGCCGTCCGCTTGCGTGCGCAGTTTCTGGACTGTTTTTTTTAGTGAGCAGAACGGGGTCCTTCTGGGAAGCAGCGAAGAGAACGCCTGCGTCCTGATGAGGACAAATGACGGTGGAAAGAGTTGGGACGATTTGCTGGCAAATCCGGCCACGCTGGCCCGGTATCTGCCTGTGGAGCAGTTTCCTACCGAGAAAAGCCTGTTGGAAAGCATTGTTTCAGCAGAACTCCGTCCGGCCAGCCGGACTGCCGTTTACCTGACAGTTCGGTATCATCCCTACGAAAGCATTCATGTGTACGATTTTGAAGCGGTAAGGCAGATCGTGATGACAGCGGATGCTTAACTGATCACAAACTGAAATCGATGATGGATGTTCTGCCTTAGAAGAGTTGTTCTGATTGCACAGCGAAGATATGTGGTGGATGACGAATGAAGGGGATCTCCAGACAGGGCCGCCTTGCAACAGCAAGGCGGCCCCACCACTTTATTACCGTTCCAAGCCCTTTTGCTTGGGCAAAAATCTATCCAATTCCTCCTGCGGGATCTTGCTCAGCAGCCTCTCCGCCCGCTTGTAGCGCCGCTCCAGCTCGGAAAGCTTCATGCTCTGGTCAAAGCTGTGGCTGCGTTCTGCTTTTAACTCGTTTCGCAGATCCGCATTGATCTCCCTCTGGAAGCTTGCGTTCCGCCGCTCGTGGGCGATGGTATCCCGCAACCGCTGTGTTTCCGCCTGAAAGGATTCCACCTCCGGCAGCAGCTGCGCCAGCAGCGCAACGGCCTCTTCCCGCTTCTTGCCTGCGTTGAACACGTTGATGTTGTTCAGTGTGGTCTCCAGCTGCTCCAGTTTGGCGTCCATCGCCGTGACCTTCTTGTACCACTGGGGTGTCAGGTGCCTGCGCTTGGTCTCCACGGCGGGCGTGCCGCGCTCCAGTTCCGGCCACCGCTCCGCCATGCAGGCGTAGAAATCATCCTGCCAGCGGATCATGCTTTTCTTGTTGCCGAGGATCTCCTTTGCGGACAGCCGCTTGTCCCTGGTCAGCGGGACAAAGCAAAGGTGCATGTGAGGCGTCTTTTCATCCATGTGTACCACGGCAGAAATAATATTTTCCTCGCCTACACGCTCCTTCAGAAAGTCAAAGGCCCGCCGGAAATACTCCGGCATTTCCGCTTCGTGGGCCTTGGCAAACTCCGGGCTGACCGTTACCAGCGTGTCCACGAATTTCACGCTGTCCTTCCGTACCCGGCAGCCTGCCGTCTGGATGCGGTGCTTGATCTCCTGTTCGTAGCTCCATCGGGGCGTCACCAGATGGAAGTTCTGCGCCGTGCGGCTGAGATCAATGTCCGGGTTGCTGGCGTAGCTGTCCTTTGTCCGCTCGTGGTGGGCACTCAGCGCCTTGGACGCGCCGCCCTTGTGCTTTGCAAATCGTAAAATGGCGTATGTCATGTGGAACCTCCCTTGTTATAGCCTGGGAGACCGGGGAGCGGGGAATCCCCGTCACGGCTTCTGAAACCGTGCGCTGCGGCGGGTGTCGATACCGACACCCGCCTTCACTTCGTTTTCGGCTCGGTCACAAACGCGGCTGGCCACCGCCAGCCCGCGTTCGTTTCCACCCCCCGCCGTGATGGGTATAACACACTATACTTTGTACCAAAGTCCGTGTGCCAGCCGTTCCCTCTGGACTCCCTGAAACGGGCGAAATGCCCTGTCGGTGCGACAGGTCATTCAGCCCTCTGGTGTACGGTATGTCCGATATGTCCGGTATTTTCGGGGGATACCCCACTCCCGTTTTTACCGTACATGCCGTACATTACCGTACACCTTCCCACCGCAGAAGGATGACCTTTCCATCCTTCGTGCGCCGGGAACCGTAGCGGATGCCGTACTTTCGCAGCAGGTCATCCTGCCGCACGTTCAGCGTCCGCACGATCCAGTTGGGTGAAATAACCTGTGCGCTGTCCATCTTCGAAAGACACTGTACCAGTTCTGTTGCCGTGCCGCTCCACAGTGGATTTTCTTCATTTACCAGCCGGGAAAGAAATTCCAACAGCGGGTTCGGCGGCTCCTTGAACGGCTCCGTTTCCACTTCCGTCGCTTGCCAGAGACTATGAGTAGGGTCAAAACGCAGGTGAAGCCGTATCTGCGGCTGGTCACGTCCCACCACATCGAGGATGGCGTCCCCGCTCGTGCGCTTGTCCTTGTGCAAAACGAAAGCACCGTCTGCCGCCCCCAAGATGCCATTGGTGCCGGAGATGGTGTCGAACACATCCTCCGCCCCCTCCTTGCGGGTGTGGTGAACGAGCAGCAGGGCGATGCCGCGTTGGTCTGAGAACGCCTTCAGCTTGGCGATGGTATCGTAATCTGCGGCGTAGCTGCCGTTGTCCGGCGTCCGTCCCCGGATGCGTTGGAGTGTGTCAATGATGACCAGCACCGTTTCCGGGTACTCAAACAGAAAGTTTTCCAGATGCTCCAGCAGATCTTCTTCCAGCGTGTCCGCCAGAACGGACAGCACCAGATCAGGACTGTCCTGCTCTGTCATCTGCGCCAAACGCTTCTGTAATCGCTCGTAGGTGTCCTCCAGAGCAAGGTACAAAACCGTGCCCTGCCGGGGGGAAAAGCCTAAAAACGGCTCTCCTGTGCTCACCTGATAGGCCATTTGCAGGACGAGGAAGGATTTGCCGATTTTGGGAGCACCAGCGAGGAGGTATGTCCCCGCTGGCAGCAAGTTTTCAATGATACATGGCTGGGATGGGAAATGGGTGTCCATCAGCTCCGGCATGGAAAAGATACGCATTTTGCCGAATTGCTTGTTTGCTTCCTCAAAAGTTGCTATACTGTCTGTGCGTGCAAGCGCGGACGGCTGCTCCCCATCTGGTGCAACAGATGGATCTGGGGCAGTCGTTTCTTTATCCTCCCACATGGCCGCCTCCTGTGTTCTGTTCGATCCATTCCACCAGCTTGTCTCTCGGCACCAGCAGCCGCTTGCCGATCCGCAGGGTGGGAAAGCTTTCTGTGTTCAGCAGCTGGTACGCGCCCGCACGGGAAATGCCCAGTGCTGTAGCCAGCTGATTGGCATTCAGCACCGCAGGCAGGTTTTCGTAGTTGTTGTTCATGTGTGACCTCCTTTGAAAATTACAGTTGACATTATGGACTATTAAGACTATAATACACAATGTAACTATTATGGTATGATTGTATAATGTAAATACGCAAAAGTCAATGGATAATTTTTTGCATCTATCTTGATATATCTAACAGGAGGAAACTATGATCTTTCCTGAACACATGGAATTCCGGTATTACATCACCCCGGAACGTAAGGAGTGCTATGAACTATATAGCATGACACTGGGGTGCCGCAGAACCTTATTGGAAAAAACGCAGGACTTGGGCCAGTGCCTGGTTGACCTCTATGATACCGACTTTTATGACACATACTGTGTACTGTCTGAAATCAATAAACTATTGCGTCCCTTGACTCCTGAACACAAGGATGAAACTGCATGGAGAAAGCTGTTGGAATTGGCGATGCCGCTTTGTAAAGTGCATCCATTTTTTGGGCTATTGATCAAGAAACTGAGTGATTTAGAAGAAAATCACGCATATGGCAAGAATGATACCAAGGATATATTGCTTCGGTTTGACCGAGATTTTGAAAATATCGTTAGTGATGCAAAGGCATTAATTGAAGTGTGCCTGGATGATCGCTATCAGCCAAACTACTCCACGGCAGAGAGATACCGCGAGGCTCATTATGACGCTCGACTTTGCTTTGATGATATGCGCTATGGTGAGCTTGCCACAGAGGAAGTTATGTTGGAGCGTCCCGCATATGACAGCGCCTACAACTACAGCGTTGAAAAGCTGCGGGAGCAGGGCATCAAGACGGCGCTGCGCGAAGTGCTCTATCCCAACACCGTACGAGACCTCTACAACTATCTGAAGGGCTATTGTCTTCGTCTGCCGCTCCCAATCCACAAGTGCAAAAACTGCGGCAGATACTTTGTTGTGACTGGCAACATCACGCAGGACTACTGCACACGGTTGATGGAAGGCTCGGAAAAGACCTGCCGCCAAATGGGAGCCGTGGTGCAGTATCAGAGCCGACAAATGAAGAATCCTGCCACAAAGGAGTTTACACGATCCTACAAGGCCCACAACGCCCGTGTGCGATATGGAACGATGACCAAGGCGGAGTTTACCGCATGGTCGAAGGAGGCGCGCGCAAAGCGCGCAGACTGCATTGCTGGTAAACTGCCACTGGAGGAATTTGTGGCATGGTTAGACAGCGACAGGCAGCGATAAGTTAAACAACGGACTGACTGGCCGTTTTATAATTTCAGAGGAAAGAGAGGTACATGTGAAAAGCAATACCAAGAACGCAAAGGGCAGCGGCACCATCCGCAAGCGCTCCGACGGGCGCTGGGAGGCCCGCTATACCACCGGCATTGACCCAAAGACGGGCAAACAGACCCAAAAGTCCGTCTATGGCAAGACACAAAAAGAAGTCCGTCAGAAGCTGACGGAGGTCACAGCGGAGATCGACAGCGGGACGTATTTGGAGCAGACGAAGGATACGGTGGGGGAGTGGCTGGATACCTGGCTGAAAACCTACGCGCTGTATTCCGTGAAAAGCTACACCTATGATGCCTATGAGCGCAGCTGCAACATCCATATCAAGCCTGCGCTGGGGCGGATACGGCTGTCCGCACTGACAGCACCGCAGATCCAGCAGTTTTATAACAGTCTGATCACAGAGAAGGAGTTGTCACCCAAGACGGTGAAGAACATCCACGGCGTGCTGCACCGGGCGCTGGGACAGGCTGTAAAGCTGGGAATGCTCCGTTCCAATCCGACGAATGTTTGTGATTTGCCAAAGGCACACCGAAAAGAGATCAAGCCAATGGAGCAGGCGGAGATTACAAAGTTTCTGCAAGCAATCCAAGGGACGAAGTATGGGCTGGTGTACCAAATCACCCTGTTTACCGGGCTGCGGGAGGGCGAAGTACTGGGGCTGACATGGGACTGCATTGATTTTCAGCACAATGCGATCTACATCAACAAGCAGCTTCAGAAAACGAAAAAGGTGGGCGGTACTTACTGTCTGGCCCCGACAAAGAACAGCCGTAACCGCACGATCCTGACCGCACCATCCGTCATGGCTCTGCTGCGAAAGCAAAAAAGCCAGCAGGCGCAAATGCGTCTGTTGGCAGGAGAAGCGTGGAACAATTCGTGGAATTTGGTGTTTACCAATGAGCTGGGTGGTCATTTGTGCCATTGTACAGTCTATAAAAAGTTTAAGGCAATCGTAAGAGAGCTTGGTATGCCGGAGGAGCGGTTTCATGATTTGCGGCACAGCTTTGCTGTGACCTCCATTGAGAGCGGCGATGACATCAAGACAGTGCAATCCAATCTGGGCCATGCCACCGCCAGCTTTACCTTGGATGTGTATGGTCATGTATCGCAAAAAATGCGGCAGCAATCCGCTGACCGCATGGAGGAATTTATTCAGAAAGTCTCCGGTTGAAACGATTGCCGCAAATGTTCTTTGAAATCTATAAAGGGTCAAAATAAGGGTCAAAGGGTATACGAAAACCCTGTAACCGTTGAGATTACAGGGTTTTGTGTGGCGGAGAAGGAGGGATTCGAACCCTCGAGACCCTTTAGGAGCCTACATGATTTCCAATCATGCGCCCTCGACCAACTAGGCGACTTCTCCATAGCTGTGTCCAGCGCTTTTCCGCTATGCACTTGTTGTCTTGAACAGACAGCGATATTATTATAACAGAGACTTTAAAAAAGTCAAGCCCTTTTCTGTATTTCTCTTGAGAAATTTGCGCTTTTTGCCGGAACTCTTGCGGCGAGCGGTTTTGCGCCTGCCAAGAAAGCAACAGATTTTCCACAGCGGTGAGGAAGCGTGTGCGCGGCCACCCCAAAAAGGGTGCTGCGCTATTGAAATCAAAAAGCTTCAGAACAGTTGTAAAGCTCTGAAAATAGACTCAGCAGAGAGAAAAGACTTTTTCTGCACGCTGAAGCGGCATGGCAGAACGCCATGCCGCTTCATGATGCTTGACAACTTACTTGTGGTCAACAGCGGACATGTGACGGATCAGCTCCACCATCTTGTTGGAGTAGCCACACTCGTTGTCGTACCAGGAAACAACCTTCACAAAGGTGTCGGTCAGAGCGATACCGGCCTTCTTGTCGAAGATGGAGGTGCGGGAATCGCCCAGGAAGTCAGAGGAAACAACTTCCTCATCGGTGTAACCCAAAACGCCCTTCAGCTCGCCCTCGGAAGCGTCCTTCATGGCCTTGCAGATATCCTCATAGGTGGCGGGTTTAGCCAGCTTGACGGTCAGGTCCACAACGGAAACGTCCAGAGTGGGAACACGCATGGACATACCGGTGAGCTTGCCGTTCAGTTCGGGGATAACCTTGCCGACAGCCTTGGCAGCGCCGGTGGAGGAGGGGATGATGTTGCCGGTAGCAGCACGGCCGCCGCGCCAATCCTTCAGGGAAGCGCCGTCCAGCAGCTTCTGGGTGGGAGTGACAGAGTGAACGGTGGTCATCAGGCCTTCCACGATGCCGAACTTGTCATTCAGGACCTTGGCAATGGGAGCCAGGCAGTTGGTGGTGCAGGAAGCGTTGGAGACGAAGGTCATGTCGCTGGTGTACTTATCCAGGTTGACGCCGCAGACGAACATGGGGGTGTCATCCTTGGAGGGAGCGCCCATGATGACGTGCTTGGCACCGGCGTCGATGTGGCCCTGGCAGAGCTCCTTGGTCAGGTGCTTGCCGGTGCACTCGCAGATGTACTCAGCACCCACGGAAGCCCAGGGAATGTCCTTGACCTCCATAGAGGTGAAGACGGGGTACTTCTTGCCGTTGACGATCAGACCGCCGTCATAAGCCTCGACAGTGCCGGGGAACTTGCCGTGAACAGAGTCATACTTGAGCATGTAAGCCATGTACTCGGGGTTCATGAAGGGGTCGTTCAGAGCGACGACCTCAACATCGTCATGAGTCAGGGCAGCGCGGAAAGTGAGACGGCCAATGCGGCCAAAGCCATTGATACCAATTTTCGTGAGCATGGGAAAACTCCTTTCAATATTGAAAAAACTTTAAAAGATTAAAGAATCGTTTGCGCAAACGATTATTTTTTTGCTTTCACCATCTTATCATGGACGATAAAAAATGGCAATCAGCATTTTGCATAACATTCTGAGAGCATATTGGGCAAAATGGCGAGGATTTGGTTGGAATTTGATGAAAAAGCGAAAAAGTAGAAGAAAGGAGCCAAAAAAGACTTGACGTTATATGAAGCAGGGGCGTATACTGTAAAATGCAAATGATTACGCAAACGCAGAAAAATTGCGTAAAGAGGTGAACGATCATGAAGGTGACCATCAGCGATGTGGCAAGGTTGGCAGGTGTTTCCACCGCCACGGTTTCCCACACCATCAACTCGACCCGCTACGTCTCCGGCGAGACCAAGGAGAAGGTCTACCGGGCTATCGCGGAGCTGGGCTACACGCCGGACGCCTCGGCCAGAAGCTTCCGGACCGGAAAGAAAAAAACCATTGGATTTATCGTTCCGGATATTTCCAATAAGTTTTTCGCAACAATGATCGAATCCGTGGAGAATTATCTCTCAGCCCACGGATACCATCTGATCATTGCCAATACAAAGGAGAATCCGGAGCGGGAGGAGACCAATATCCGCCTGCTTTCCGCGGGACTGGTGGACGGTCTGCTCATCGCCAGCACCATGGAGGATTTCAGTCGATTCGAGTCCCTGATCCCCGCCGGATTCCCGGTGGTGCTGGTGGACCGGACCTTTGACACAAAGCGGTTCCCGTCGGTGAGCGTGTCCAATTTCCAACCGATCTACCGCAGCGTCTGCCGTCTGGCGGGCAAGGGTGACAAGCGGATCGGCATGATCGGCGGTCTGCCCCGGCTGTCCTCCACCAAGGAGCGGATCGCTGCCTATCAGGAGGCGGTGGCGGACTGCGGTCTGCCTCAGGATGACCTGCTGATCCGCTACGGCAACTCTATGGAAAACAGCGCCCAGTCCTGTCTGGATGAGCTGCTGGAGCAGAAGTGTGACGCGCTGGTGGTGGCCCAGGGCCTGATGGCCTCGGAGACGGTGATCTACCTCCACAAGAAGGGCCTTAAGCTGGGAGAGGACATCGATCTGGTCACCTTCGTGGATTACGATTCGGATATCAACTATCTGTATTCAAAGCAGATGGACTGCATCATCCAGCCGGTGGAAAAGCTGGGCGAGACTGCCGGTGAACTGATCCTCCGGCGGATCGAGACGCCGGATGCCCCTGCCTTTGAACAGGTGCTGACTTCTACCTATCAGCCCTGCGGCATGTAATAAGAAAAACGTTTATGCCCCGTCCCGGATCATTCCGGGGCGGGGCTTTGTCTTGACAGGACCATACGGGTATGTTATGGTTGGAACGTCTCCGGAAAGTGTTTCTGACCGGCGACACCATGCCCGCATACCGTTCTGCCGGTGAGGAAGCTCCGAACCGAAAGATGAGGAAGGACAAAATCGTTATACATTTGTCATCCCCTCTGCTGAACGGCAGGGGGGATGTATTACTTTATGAGAAGGAGAGACCGCTGTGGAAGCTGTGGAAACGCGGGTGGCCGTCATTGCCATCATCGTCCGGGATGGCACGCAAGTCGCGGCGCTGAATGACCTGCTGCACCAGTACGGGCCGTATATCGTGGGGCGCATGGGTGTACCCTACCGGGAGAAGGGCGTGAATATCATCAGCGTGGCCATGGATGCCCCCGGTGACGTCATCTCCGCCCTGTCTGGAAAGCTGGGCCGCTTGGAGGGCGTTACCGCCAAGACCGTCTATGCCCCGGCAGGGAGCGTATGAAAGGAAGAAAAGCCATGAACTGGAAGAAAAAATTGTTGGCGCTGGGCCTGTCTCTGACCCTGACCCTGTCCCTGACTGCCTGCGGCCAGAAAACCTCCGAACCGGAGCAGCCAGAGGAGCCTACCCAAACGGAAGAACCGGCGGACAAAACGCAGAATGGTACAGAGGCGGCTACTGCCCATTTCAGAATTGCTGCACTGAAAGGCCCCACCGCCATGGGCCTGGTGGAACTGATGAGTCTGAGCGACACGGCCAATGAGATGATGGAGGGCAAGGAGAATGTGGTATCCACCGGCAATACCTACGAATTCACCCTGGCCGGTTCCGCCGACGAGGTGACCCCCGCCCTTATCAAGGGCGACCTGGACATGGCCTGTGTCCCCGCCAATCTGGCCGCCGTGCTGTACGGCAAGACCGGCGGCGCCGTGGAGGTGCTGGCGGTGAACACCCTTGGTGTGCTGTATATCGTGGAAAACGGAGAAACGGTGCAGTCTATGGCGGACTTGAAGGGCCAGACCATCGTGGCCGCCGGTAAGGGCAGCACCCCGGAATATGCCCTGCGGTATCTGCTGACGGAAAACGGCATTGACCCAGACAAGGATGTGACCATCGACTGGAAAAGCGAGCACAGTGAGTGCGTGGCGGCACTGGCCTCCGGCCAGGCGGCCATCGCCCTGCTGCCGCAGCCCTTTGTCACCGTGGCTCAGACAAAAATTGAGGGCCTTCGCATGGCGCTGGATCTGACAGCGGAGTGGGACAAGCTGGACAACGGCTCCGCACTCATCACCGGCGTCATCGTGGCCCGGCGGGATGTGGTGGAGGCCAATCCCGGCGCGGTGGACAGCTTCCTCCAGAATTACGCCGCCAGCGTGGAGGGGGTGAACGGCAACACTGCTGAGGCTGCCGCCCTTGTCGGCGAGTACGGCATTGTAGATGCCGCTGTGGCGGAAAAGGCTCTGCCCTATTGCAACATCGTCTGTCTCACCGGCGGTGAGATGAAGGACAAGCTCTCCGGCTATCTGAAGGTGCTTTCCGAGGCGGAGCCTTCCTCCGTGGGCGGCACTTTGCCCGGGGATGATTTTTACTACGGCGGATAAAACCGAAAAATCCGCGCAGGCAGAGCTACACTTGGCCTATATCTGAATTTACGATAGAAAGGAGCGCCGCCTATGGACAGGAAAACAGACCTCCGCCTGTGGGCGGTGCTTTTCTGGCTGGCGGTCTGGCAGATCGCGGCCATGGCGCTGGCGGCGGTCTATCCCCACGGTGAGCTGCTGCTGGCCTCTCCCGCTGATGTGCTGCTGCGGCTGGGGCAGCTGGCCGTTACCGCCGCCTTCTGGCGGACGGTGGCCTGGTCCGCCGTCCGGATCTTCGGCGGATTTCTGCTCGCCACGGTGTTGGCGGTCGCGCTGGCGGCACTGGCGGCGTGGAAACAGTGGTTCCGGGGGCTGCTGGCCCCGCTGGTGGCGGCGGTCAAGACGGTGCCGGTGGCGTCCTTCATCATTCTGGCGCTGGTGTGGCTCAACAGCCGGAGCCTGTCCCTGTTCATTTCAGCGCTGATGGTGCTCCCGCCGGTGTACCTGAATGTGCTGGAGGGCATCTGCCGCACGGACCGTCGGCTTCTGGAAATGGCCCGGGTGTTCCGCGTCCCCCTTGGGCGGCGGCTCCGGGGCATCTATCTGCCGCAGGTGATGCCCTATTTCCGCACGGCGGTATCTTTGGGCCTGGGCCTTTGCTGGAAAGCCGGGGCAGCGGCGGAGATCATCGGCTTGCCCGCCGGGTCCATGGGAGAGCGGCTATACACCGCCAAGGTCTACTTCCAGACGGCAGATCTGTTTGCATGGACCGTCACCATCGTGGCGGTGTCAGTGGTATTTGAGCGGCTGTTTTTGGCGCTGGTGGACCGATTGATGGGAAAGGCGGGGCTGTGATGGAAATCAAAAACCTATGCAAAGCCTACGGAGACCTTCCGGTGCTGGAAAACGTGTCCTTTACCGCCGGTGTGGGAGTCACGGCCCTGTGGGGGCCGTCAGGCGTGGGAAAGACCACCCTGCTGCGGATCCTGTTGGGTCTGGAAAAGCCAGACAGCGGCGAACTGATGGGAACGGCCGTCCGTTGGAGCGCCGTTTTTCAGGAGGACCGCCTGTTAGAGGGACTGGACGCCTTGGGAAATCTCCGGTTTGCGCTGGGGACGGACTACAAGGAAGCGAAAGCGGCGGCCATGCTCGCGGCGCTGGGCCTGACCTGGGAGACGGGCAAGCCGGTGCGAGAGTGGTCCGGCGGCATGAAGCGCCGCTTGGCTTTGGCCCGGGCGTTGCTGGCAGTATCAGACGCCGTGGCGCTGGACGAGCCGTTCACAGGGCTGGATGAGGAAAATCGCCGGAGAGCAGTGCTGTGCGTCACTGCGGCGGCGGAAACCAAGCCGGTGATTTTGGTGACCCATGACCGGACGGAGCTGAACCTCCTGCGGGCGAATATTGTAAATCTATAAGTAAGAAACCCGCCGCTGACTTTTGTCAGCGGCGGGTTTTTGCTGGATTCAATTTCCAAAACCGTTTTGCTTAAGGTGGCGGCGCATATCGGCAAGGGCCCACACCAGACTGGCGCCCAGTGCGATCCCAAGGGCATAAAGAGCGGTCTGGCGGGCAAAGTCCGCCGACAGATCCATGTCCTGCTGAACGGCATAGTACATGGCGTAATAGAGGGGCCGCCCCGGCACCAGCGGGATCAGCAGCGCGGGGATCAGAAACAGCGTGGCGGGCGCACCCATAAACCAAGCCAGAAACTCCGCATACAACGCGGCAAAGGCGGCGGCGGTCAGGGTGGGGAGCAGGATACCGGACCAGATCGAGGCGGCCGCCAGATAGACGCCGCAGGTCAGCAGACCCCCCAGAGAAGCGGCGAACATATACCGCCGACGCAGGTGGAACACCAGACAAAAACCCAGTGCCCCGGTAAAAGATGTGAGAAGCTGCACGATCACAGTCCGATCCCTCCCATCAGTAAGAAGGCGCTCATAAAGCCCATAGCCAGCGCCCCGGCCCACAGCAGCGTTTCGATGAGCCGCATGGCTCCGGAAATGGGGGAGCCCACCATGGTGTCCCGGACGGCGTTGGTCATGGCCAGACCGGGGATCAGCAGCATGATGTCACCGATCAGGATTTTGTCGGCGTGGAGCTCCGGTAGGAAAAAGGCGCACAGAGTAATGCTGATGCCAACAGCCAGAGCGGAGAGCAGATTGAATACCAAGCGGTTGGGGCACTGAGGGCCAAAATGCCGCTGGAGGCGACAGATCACCAAGCCAAACAGGGCAGCCACCAGACCATCCGTCATGGAACCGCCGAAAAACAGGGCGCAGCTTCCTGCGGCCAGCGCGCTGCCCAGGTAGACCAGCAGTGGCTTGGGGGCTTTTGCCGTGATCTGGGCAACTTCCCGGCGCAGCTCATCCAGCGGAATAGGATCGGCGCAGCACCGGCGGCTCAGATCGTTCAGAGCTTCCAGAACGGTGAAATCCGTGCCGCCGGGAGTCAGGATCCGGCGGGTCTGGGTGATGTCCCGCCCGCTGGGCAGCGTCATGGTTACCACGATGCTGGAGGTGATGACAAAGGCATTCATCCGAACAGCCCCGTAGGCCGTGCCCATACGGGTAAGAGTGTCCTCCACCCGGTTTACCTCTGCCCCTACGGCCAGAAGCGCTTCCGCAATGTCCATGAGACAGTGCAGCAGGACCTCCGGCTGCGCCGGGACAGGGATCTTATCTGCGTTCACGTCACTTAAAAGCCGAAGAGCATAGAGCGGTCAATGTCAGCCAGACTGTGAGCGCCGCACATGGCCATGGTGTCCGCAAGCTCTGCCTGAAGCTTGTCCACATAGGCCTGCACGCCTTCCTGAGCGCCGCCGTAGACCGCGGTGACGAAGGGGCGGGCAATGAGCACCGCATCGGCACCCAGAGCCAGAGCCTTGAACACGTCCATGCCGGAGCGGATGCCGCCGTCCACAAAGACCTTCATCTTGCCGCCCACAGCGTCCACAATGGCGGGCAGGACCTCGGCGGTGGCGGGGCACTGATCCAGCACACGGCCGCCGTGGTTGGAGACGATGATACCAGCGGCACCGGCTTCCAGTGCCTTTTCCGCACCCTTCACCGTCATGATGCCCTTGAGGATAAAGGGCTTGCCTGCCATGGCAGCGATCTCCTTCAGCTGATCCATGGTCTTGCTGCCGGCGGGGGGAGTCATCCCCTTCAGGAAGGGCAGACCGGCGGCGTCAATGTCCATGGCGATGGCGCAGGGATCAGCGGCCTTTACCAGGTCCATCTTCTGCCGGACGGTTTCCAGATTCCAGGGCTTCACAGTGGGAACACCGCAGCCGCCGTTGGCTTTCAGGGCATCCGCGGCGCCTTCCATGACGGCGGGATTGGTGCCGTCACCGGTGAAGGCGAGGATACCGGCTTTGGCGCAGCCCTCCACCAGTACATTGTTATAGCGCAGGTCGTCATATTTGTCGCTGTAATGCATAGCCACGGCACCAACGGGGCCGGCCATTACGGGGATCGTCAGCTTGTGGCCGAAGAAATCATAAGAGGTGTCCACATCACCGTTTTCGCAGATGGTGTCCATATTGACGCACAGTTCCTGCCATTTCTGGTAGTTGCGGATGGCGCCGGTGCCCAGACCCTTGGCGCCGGGACCGGGGACCGTGTTTTTGCAGGCGAGGCCGTTGCACACAGGGCAGGCATGGCATTTGCCCATGCAGGTCCGGGCCTGCTCCAAAACTTCCTGATAAGTCATTGCAGTTTCCTCCTGAATCGTATAGCTTTGTAAAAATCCCGTTAAAGATCAAACATATTCCCGATTGGCCTCATTTTACAGCAGGCGGCAGAAAAATACAAGTCGGTAAAATGTTGAGAGCGGCGGAACTTTTTGGCGGGAATTTCGTCTATATAAGTAGAAGAGCGGCACGACCGCTGAAAAAGGAGGAGGCGCCATGAAAAGAAAGTTATTTGTCTGTTTTCTCGCAATGATTATGCTCCTGAGTCTGACTGCCTGCGGAGCCAGCAGCAAAACTGCGGCTTCCGTTGATTCCAGCGCCAACGACCACCCTGCGGAAAGCCCCGCCGTGACAGAGGAGAAGGGATATTTCGACGCTGACACCAACGGCTATGATGACGAGGGCCGGGACAGCGGCGGAGGTGTTCTGGAAAACCAGAAGATCATCTACACCGGGGACATCAATCTGGAGACCACGGAGTTTGACGAGGCCGTCAAGGCGCTGGCATCGCTGGCGGAGGCCAAGGGCGGCTACCTGGAGAGCAGCACCGTAGGCGGCGGGAGCCGGGGCTACCGGTGGGCGGATTATACCGTCCGGGTGCCCTCCGCTCAGTTTCAGAGCTTTCTGGATCAGGCCGGGGAGCTTGCCCATGTGACGTGGCGGAACACCAATTTGGAAAATATCACAGAGACCTATTATGACACGGCGGGCCGCCTGAAGACCCAGCAGATCAAGCTGGAGCGGCTGCAAAAGCTGCTGTCCCAGGCGGAAAACATGGAGGACATCATCACCATTGAGTCCGCCATTTCCGAAACAGAGTGGAATATCGAGGACCTTTCCGGTACCCTGCGGCACTATGACGCGCTGGTGGACTTCGCCACCATCAACGTCCATGTGTCGGAGGTCTATAAGTATTCCGACACGGAGGAACTGCCGGAGAATTTCGGAGATCGCCTGAGCAGCGCTATGAGCCGGGGCTGGCATTCCTTTGTGAACGGCATGGAGGACTTCGCCGTGGCGCTGGCGTACAGCTGGATGTGGCTGATCCTGTGGGCGGTCATCATCGCAGCGGCGGTGGTCATCCTGCGGAAGATCCGGCGGCGGAGCGGAATGAAAAAACCGCTGTTCAAGAAGAAAAACGATGTAAAACCGGATGACAAGTCCGGTGATACCTGATAGACTAAAGGCAGCGGGAGACCGCTGCCTGAGACTGTCGATAAAGTAGTAAATTCTCCGCGACGGTAAGGTAGGGCAGCCGTT
>OIEA01000538.1_pt1 | contig 16730 bp, 11 predicted proteins | sample 1581631 | NCBI WGS metagenome assembly OIEA01 (sample SAMEA3882526, study PRJEB24775) | human gut metagenome | biome: human-associated habitat; feature: intestine environment; material: feces | place: Netherlands | collected 2009/2010
TCTTTTTGATGAACATCGCCGAGGTGGCGGTGCTGTGGGTGGGCGGCAACCGCGTAGGCGCCCACGCCATGCAGATTGCGAGTATCTCGGCGGTGCTGGAGTATGCAATTCTGATCCTGTTCTTTGTGATGATGGCGCAGATGGTGGTGCTGACGCTTCCGCGTGCTGCCGCGTGCCTGAACCGTGCGCAGCAGGTGTTGGAGATTGAGCCGAGCATCGTCGATGGCGAGCGCACGCTGGATGACGGGGCGCGCGAGCCCCAAGACGAAGCCGACGCGGTTGCCGTGTTCGACCATATGTCGTTCCGTTTTGACGATGCCGACGAGGATACCCTGTGCGACCTGAGCTTTGCCTGTCGCCGTGGCCAGACCACGGCGATTGTAGGCTCAACGGGCTCGGGCAAGTCAACGGTGGCCAAGCTCTTGTTGCGTTTCCACGATGCCACGAAGGGCGCCATTCGCCTGAACGGCGTTGACCTGCGCGACCTTTCGCAAGGTGAGATTCGCGGGCATATCGCTTATGTGCCGCAGAAGGCGTGGCTGTTCTCGGGCACCGTTGCAAGCAACCTGCGCTTTGGCAACGAAGGCGCGACTGAGGCTGACATGCTCCATGCGCTGGAGGTTGCCCAGAGCACCTTTGTGCTCGACCAGCCCCAGGGGCTCGATACGCCGGTGGCCCAGGGCGGCACGAACTTCTCGGGCGGCCAGCGCCAGCGCCTGGCCATTGCTCGCGCACTCATGAAGCGCGCCGATCTATATATCTTCGACGACAGTTTTTCGGCCCTGGACTTTAAGACCGATGCGGCACTGCGCCATGCGCTGCAGGACGAGACGCGCGATGCCGCGGTGCTCATCATCGCCCAGCGCATCTCGACGATCTTGCACGCCGACCAGATCGTCGTGCTCAAGGACGGCGAGGTTGTGGGCTTGGGCACGCATGGCGAGCTTATGGAAACCTGCGAGGTGTACCGCGCCATCGCGGAATCGCAGATGAAGGGAGGTGAGTAGCATGACCGAGGAGCTCAGGAAGCAGGCCAGCGTTGATGACGCCGTTGCCGCGGGACTGGTTGAGGAAACGGCTGCCGTAGCACCCGAGCTGGACGAGGCCGCCAAGGCTGCAGCCGAGCGCGAGGCTCGCCGCCAAGCGCTCTACGAGGAAAACGAACGCGCCGAGGACGAGCGCGCCCGCGCTGAGGCAGAGCGCATGCGCGATGTGGACGACGAGGACGAGGACGAGAAACCCCGCGACACCTGGGCGACGGTGCGCCGCCTGTGGAGCGAGGCTGCCGGCGACCACTGGCGCTTCTATATCGTGTTCGCGAGCATCGTGTTCTATGCCATCTTTAACACCGCTGCGCCGGCATATAGCGCCCGCGTGATCGATGAGCTGTGGGGCCACATTCAGGTGGCGTTTGCCAACAACGCTACCTTCAGCGTTACCTGGGAGAACTGCGGCAGGACCATCTTCATCTACTTTATGATCTGGACGGCCGCTGCCTCGTTCTACGCACTCCAGAGCTTTTTGATGTCGAGCGTGGCCGAACGCCTCAACCTGCTCCTACGCAACCGCATCGCACAAAAGCTCAACCGTCTGCCGCTTGCCTTCTTTGACGCGCATCGTCCCGGTGAGGTCGTCAGCCGTGCGACCAACGACTTGGACAAGATGTCCGAGAGCATGCAGCGCGGCTTGCTGCAGCTTCTGGTGTCGATCGGTACCGTGGTGGGCGCCGTGAGCGTGATGTTCGTGTTTAGCGTGCCGCTCACGCTTGTATTTTTGTTCTTTACGGCGCTTTCGCTGCTGGTGACGAAGGTCGTTTCGCGCCGCACGCACGATGTGACGGGCGAGCGCCAGGAGTGGGTGTCCAAGATTACGAGCGCGGTGGAGGAAGGCTACTCGGGCCGTCTGGTAATCCGTGCGTTTAACCGCGAGCGCCAGAGCTCTGCAGAGGTGCACGAGGCTTCGAAGGAGCTGGCGCGCGTGAGTGCCAAGGCCGACTTTATGATTAACGCCGTCGGCCCCGCGGTGCGCTTTATCGGCCGCCTGGCACAGATCGTGATCGCACTCGTGGGCTGCAGCATGCTGGTCGCCGGCCACATGACCGTTGGCGTGTTCCAGGCGTTCTTCCAGTTTATCTACGAGGCGTCCGAACCCATGACGCAGCTGTCGTTCACTTTCAACTCGCTGCAGAGCGCGCTGGCGAGTGCAGAGCGCGTATTCGACCTGCTCGATGAGCCTGAGATGGAGGCCGATCCGCTGCCGGACGAGGCCGCCAAGCTGCCGGGCCGCGTGGAGGGCCGCGTCTCCTTTGAGCACGTGCGCTTTGGCTATGCGCCCGATAAGCCGCTCATGCGCGACGTGTCGTTTACCGCCGAGCCGGGCCAGAAGATTGCCGTGGTGGGAACCACGGGCGCAGGCAAGACGACGCTCATCAACCTGCTCATGCGCTTTTACGAGATCGACGGCGGCCGCATTACGCTCGACGGCGTGGATACGCGCCTCATGGACCGCGGTGAGCTACGGCAGCAGTTTGGCATGGTGCTGCAGGACGCCTGGCTGTTCGATGGCACGATTGCCGAAAACATCGCCTACGGCTGCCCCGAGGCAACACGCGAGGAGATTGTTGCGGCTGCGCGCGCCGCGCAGGTCGACTTCTTTGTGCGCACCATGCCGCAGGGCTACGACACACGCGTGGCCAACGATGCCGAAAGCATCAGCCAGGGCCAGCGCCAGTTGCTGACCATTGCGCGCGTGCTGCTCAACAACCCGGCGATTCTCATCCTGGACGAGGCGACCTCAAGCGTGGACACGCGCACCGAGCTTGCCATCGGCCGCGCCATGGACGCGCTCATGCGCGGGCGCACGAGCTTTGTGATCGCGCATCGCCTGTCGACGATCGTGGACGCCGACCTGATCTTGGTCATGGACCACGGCAACATCATCGAGCAGGGCACGCATAAGGAGCTGCTCGCAGCCGAGGGTGCCTACGCCGACCTCTATCTGAGTCAGTTCGCATAATGTGACAAAGGGACAGTCCCTTTGTCACATCAAAAGGAATGGCGCGCCGGGGATTGATTCCCTGGCGCGCCTTTTGCGTCGGTGCCGATGTCGTTTTGTGCCGCTTGCGTTCCTAGCGTTCGTCCACGAGCTTGGCGACGAGGGCCTTGAGCTCGGCCACCTCTCGCTCGAGTTCCTTGACGCGGCGGGCGTTCTCGGTGATGCCCTGGCGGTTGAGGGCACTCTGCTCGGCGGCGTCGTCGGGCATGTACTCGCGATGCTGCTTGGCGTCGAAGCTCTCCTCGAACACGCGGCAGCCGTTGCGCTTGATGATGCGGCCTGGCACGCCCACGACGGTGCAGTTGTCGGGCACGTCTTTAACGACAACCGAATTGCCGCCGATCTTGACGTTGTTGCCGATGCGAATGTTGCCGAGCACCTTGGCGCCCGTGCCCACGGTGACGTTGTTGCCCAGGGTGGGGTGGCGCTTGCCGGTTTCGTTGCCGGTGCCGCCGAGCGTAACGCCCTGGTAGAGCACGCAGTTGTCGCCCACGATGGTGGTTTCGCCGATGACGACGCTCATGGCGTGGTCGATAAAGAAATGCTTGCCGATCTGTGCAGCGGGATGAATCTCGACGCCGGTGATGTGGCGGGTGATTTGCGAGAGCACACGGGCGAGCGAGCGATGTCCATGCTCCCACAGCCAGTGCTCGGGCACATGGTTCCACTTGGCGTGCAGGCCGGGGTAGGACAGGAAGATGACCAGACCGTTTTGCGCAGCGGGGTCTTGCGCCTGGACGGTTTTGATGTCCTCGCGAATGGTATTGATAAAGCTCACCGGCCGCCCTCCCTTAGCGCCATGGCAATGCGATTCAATAAAGTATAGCGATTCGCTAGGGATTAGGAAGGACAATCTTGGCGGCATTGCGCGACAGGTGTCAGTTATGCAAACTTGCTGGTAATGAAGTAAGACTTTTGAGGGGTTTGACCCGTGCTCGTGCCGCAACCGTATACTGGTCAACTTGGACGTGTCCGCGCCCACAACTGAGAGGTTTTACTTCATGGGTTTCATCAATTTCATTGCCGAGCTGCTTAAGGATCCGCGCACCGCGATCGCCAGTTGGATTGCCGCCGGCCCGCTTATGGCCTACGGCTGCGTGTTCCTGATTATCTTTATCGAGACAGGCGTGGTGTTCTTCCCGTTTCTCCCTGGCGATTCGCTGCTGTTTGCCTCGGGCTTCTTTGCCCATAACGGCGGCTTTAACATCGTGGCGCTTCTGGCCACCGCATGGGCCGCAGCCATCCTGGGCGATCAGTGCAACTTTATGATCGGCCACTTCTTTGGCCGCAAGATCATCGCCTCGGGCAAGGTAAAGGCCATGACGCCCGAGCGCATCAAAAAGTCCGAGGACTTCTTGGACAAGTGGGGTCACCTGGCCATCTTCCTGGGTCGCTTCTTCCCGTTTATCCGCACCTTTGTGCCCTTTATCGCCGGCATGGGCGGCATGCACTGGCGCAACTTCGTTGTCTTTAACGTGCTGGGCGGCATTACCTGGTCGACGGTCTTTACGCTGCTGGGCTACTTCTTTGGCGGCATTCCCTTTGTGCAGGAGCACTTTGAGCTGCTGATTATCGGCATTGTCGCCGTGTCGATCATCCCGACCGTGGTCGGCTTGGTTAAGGCTAAGCTGGGCAAAAAGAACGCATAGCTCGAGCCGGCGCACAAATCGTGTCGTTGAGGCCCGTCACCGTTTACGGTGGCGGGCCTTTATGCTTCGGGCAAATGAAAATACTTTACTTAGTTAAAGAAAGGCGTTTTATCAGACGCGTACGGGGAGTACAATCTCCTGCATGCGAATCGATGTGCCATGGGCTTTGGTGTTGCCCGCGTGTCCCGTCCGGCTCTACGCTCCGGGCGTGCGACGTTGCGACGCGGTCGGCCTCGGTCCTTGCGTGCGAGTTCGCGAGTATGCAACTGTGTATGTAAGGAGCGACATATGACTGTCGAGAAGAAGGATATCGATTGGGGTAGCCTCGGCTTTGGCTACATGAAGACCGATTACAGCTACGAGGCCCATTGGAAGGATGGCGAGTGGGACGAGGGCGGCCTGACCACCGACCACACCCTGCATGTCTCCGAGTGCGGCGGCATCTTCCATTACTGCCAGGAGGTCTTTGAGGGCCTGAAGGCCTACACCGCCGAGGACGGCAGCATCGTCTGCTTCCGTCCCGACATGAACGCCGAGCGCATGTATAACTCTGCCCAGCGCCTCGAGATGCCCCCGTTCCCCAAGGATAAGTTTGTTGAGGCCGTCAAGCAGGTCGTTTCTGCCAACGCCGCTTGGGTTCCGCCCTTCGGTTCTGGTGCGACCCTGTACGTGCGTCCGTTTATGATCGGCTCCGGTGACGTGATCGGCGTGGCTCCCGCTCCTGAGTACACGTTCCGCATTCTCGTGACCCCGGTCGGTCCGTACTTTAAGGGTGGTCTCAAGCCCGTCAAGCTGCGCGTTTCCGAGTATGACCGTGCTGCACCGCACGGCACCGGCAACATCAAGGCCGGCCTGAACTACGCCATGTCCCTCAAGCCCACGATGGAGGCCCATCGCGAGGGCTATGCCGAGAACCTGTATCTCGACTCCGAGTCCCGCACCTATGTCGAGGAGACCGGTGGCGCCAACGTCCTGTTCGTGAAGGAGGACGGCACCCTCGTCGTTCCTCAGTCGCACACCGACTCCATCCTGCCCTCCATCACCCGTCGCTCGCTCGTTCAGGTTGCCGAGGATCTGGGCATGACCGTCGACCAGCGTCCCGTCGAGTGGGCCGAGGTCAAGGCCGGCACCTTTGTGGAGTGCGGCCTGTGCGGCACCGCTGCCGTCATCTCCCCGGTGGGCGAGATCGACAACAAGGTCTACGGTGCCGACGAGACCGTGACCTTCCCGGCTGGCTACACCGAGATCGGTCCTGTGATGAAGAAGCTCCGCGAGACCCTGACTGGTATCCAGTCCGGTGCTGTCGAGGATAAGCACAACTGGGTTTACACCGTCGCGTAAGCTGTCTTAGCTGTCCGGCCTGAGGGCGACCTTCCTTTCCGGCGCGTCCTCGGACATGAAAGAACCTCCGCTGCGCACTTTGTGCGGCGGAGGTTCTTTCGTCCTGCGGAGTGCGCCGGAAAGGAAGGTCGCCCTTTTGTTTTGCTTCGCGCCATGTGGGGGCGGTGGCGACGTGCATTTTTGCGAGTATTCTGCAGTCGAAGGTCCCTGCATACCGACCTCGGGCAAAAAATCGGGAGTTCTCGATGTTTTCTACGAATGGTGGGCGGGGTTATGGGCTGGCAGCGTTTGATTTGCAGGGATATTCGCGGTCTTTGGCATTTATCGTGGCGCCCGAAGCTCTTGGTTATGTTGAATACTCCTAAAAATGCACGGCGCTTAGAGGGGGACCTTCGCGAAAAAGGAAACCGCCCCGTCGAAGTATGCATTCGACGGGGCGGTTTATGCATTTGGCCGATTAAGGATGCGCTGCCAAACTACTAGAACTTGACGGTCGGGGCCTGGCGGGCTGCTTCGGCGGCCTCGAAGCCCTGGCGCTCCTTAAACTGGAAGATGCCGGCAAAGATGACAGCTGGGAACGTCTGGATGGCGTTGTTGTAGCTGAGCACGCAGTCGTTGTAGCTCTGGCGTGCATAGCTAATCTTGTTCTCGGTATCCTCGAGCGATGCTTGCAGCTGCGTAAAGTTGGTGTTTGCCTTAAGATCGGGATAGGCCTCGGCTACGGCGAAGAGCTGGCGCAGCGCACCGGTCAGCACGTTGTCGGCTTCCATCTTGGCCTCGGGCGTGGTGGCCTTGACGGCGGTGTTACGCGCGCTGATCACGGCGGAGAGCGTCTCCTGCTCGTGCTTGGCGTAGCCCTTGACGGTCTCGACCAAGTTGGGGATCAGGTCGTTGCGGCGCTGCAGCTGCGTATCGATGTTCTGCCAGGCGTTATCGATGCGGTTGCGCTTGGTGACCATGTTGTTGTAGATGCCGGCGATGGCGCAGGCAATCACAATGACAACAACGATGCCGATGATGACGGGAAGCATGATGTCTCCGTTTCGAATGGCCGCGGCGGCATGCGCCAGCTGCCGTTGGTATAACGCTACTAGTATACCCGCAACGTTTTGCCGTGCCGAACTTTCCGGCAAGCGTTATGTTTTCGGCGGGGTCGGCACCGGGGCAAAGCGCGCGAGGTACAGGTGTAAGATATGCGACAGATTGACGAGTGTTGTCTTTGCCCTGAGGATGGCGATACCAGTGGACCTTCGCATCAAGAAAACCTATCGTGCCCTGTTCGATGCCTTTACCGAGCTTTTGGAAGAGCATCGTTTTGAGGACCTGACGGTTGCCATGCTGTGCGACCGTGCCATGATTCGCCGCACGACGTTCTACAAGCACTTTCGCGACAAGAACGATTACTTTGCCTTTTATATCGACGAGCTCATGTCGGGCTTGCCGCAAAAACAGCCCGATGAGGCCGGCGCAGTGTCTGCCGAGGACGTGCGCGCGCTTCGGCACGCGATTTTGGACGATGCCATGGATTTGATTCTGGCGCACGAGCGGCTCATGGATAACATTTTGGCAAGCAGCATGTCGGGCATGTTGACCAACGTTATTTGCGACCGCATTGCCCACTCCATCCGCGAGCGTGTGATGAACGTGCTTGCCGAGGATGCCCTGGCCCCCGTGTCACTCGAGACGACGTCTGAGTTTGTCGCCGGCGGCATTATTCGACTATTCACGATATGGTGGGAATCGGGCCACGATCTTGAGCGTCGACCTGAGATAGCCGACGTGGTCGATGCGCTGTTTGAGCGGACCATGACACCGGTGCATCACTAGAAGTGGCGGAGAGAGGGGGATTCGAACCCCCGGAACGCTCTCGCGCTCAACGGTTTTCAAGACCGCCGCATTCAACCGCTCTGCCATCTCTCCGTGAGTCGTAATGATAGCATCGTTTTGAATTTGCAACAGGGAAGGCGAACGATGACGATCACCGAAATCGACGAGAAGTTCATGCGCGAGGCGCTGGCGGAGGCGCGAGCCGCCGCGGCGGTGGGCGAGGTGCCCATCGGAGCCGTAGTGGTGCGCGACGGCGAGATCGTCGCGAGGGCGCACAATCGGCGCGAGCTCGATCAGGATCCTTCGGCTCATGCAGAGTTCGCGGCCCAGTGCGCCGCCGCTCGGTCGCTCGGTCGCTGGCGCCTTTCCGACTGTACGGTCTATGTGACGTTGGAACCCTGCTGCATGTGTGCGGGGCTTATGGTTAACGCGCGCGTGGGGCGCTGCGTGTATGGCGCGGCTGATGCCAAGGCGGGCGCGCTGGGTTCGCTGTATGACCTGAATGCCGATTCGCGCCTGAATCATCGGTTTAACGTGACGGCTGGGGTCCTGGCGGATGAATGCCGCGAGCTGCTGAGTAGCTATTTTGGCGGTCTGCGCGGAGCGGGCGGCGCTGATTGCGGTTGCGGGGCCGATCTTGAGGCGCATGCCGCTCATGCCGAGGCGCTTGCAGGTGCCGGTGAGGATGTTGGCACGGCGGTTGACTTTGGTCCTGCGTGCCGTCGGCCTCGCCGTGTGCTGCTGGCGATTGATTCCTTTAAGGGCAGCGTGTCGAGTGCGCAGGCGGAGGCGGCGGTTGCCGAGGGCATGCGCCGTGTGTGGCCCGATGCCGAGGTGCGCGCGTTGCCGCTGGCGGATGGCGGCGAGGGAACGCTCGACGCCATCGACGCGTGCGGCGGTGAGATTGTGACCTGCGAGGTGGCAGGTCCCTTGGGCGATCGCGTGTCTGCCCAGATGCTGGTGGACGACGAGCGCGACTCGGCTGTAATTGAGATGGCCGAGGCGGCCGGCATTGGGTATTCGCCTTGTACGGAGTCGGCGGCGTTGGCGGCTTCGACCTATGGCGTGGGCGAGCTTATGCTTCGCGCAGTTCGCACGGGCGCAAGGACACTCTATATTGGTCTGGGCGGCAGTGCCACCAACGACGGTGGCGCCGGCATGCTGCAGGCGCTGGGCGCGCGCGTGGTCGATGATCAGGGATGCGATGTCGCCCCCGGTCTTGCCGGCCTTGAGCAGGTGGCGAGCGTTGATTTGGCGCCAGCGCTTCGGGCACTGAATGGCATGCGTGTCGTGGTGCTTTCGGATGTCGAGAATCCGCTCGTAGGGCGTCGCGGCGCACTGGCGGTGTTTGGCGGGCAGAAGGGCCTGCCGGCGGATGATGTCGAGGTGCTGCGCAGATACGACGGCTGGATGGTCGGCTACGGTCGCCTGCTCGATGCGGCAATTTTCGAGGCGCGAGCCCAGGGGTTGTTGCGCACACCCGAGAACGCACGGACATTTGGCTCGGTGCTCGGAGTGCCCGGTGCCGGTGCCGCAGGCGGCCTGGGTGCCGCGCTGCTGGCGCTCGGGGCGGAGCTGCGTTCGGGCGTGGAGACGGTGCTCGATCTCGTGGGGTTTGACGAGCGCGTGCGCGATGTCGACCTGGTCATAACGGGCGAGGGCAATATGGATGAACAGTCCGCCGCTGGAAAGGCGCCGGTTGGTGTGGCTCGCCGCGCCAAGCGATATGGCAAGCCGGTGATTGCTGTCGTGGGCGGTCGCGCTGATAACCTGGATGCGGTGTATGGGCAAGGCATCGACCTTGTACTGCCGATTTGCCGCAAACCCATGGGCCTGGAACAGGCACTCGATCCGCAAGAAGCCACAACCAACCTCATCTGTGCCGGCGAGGCAGCCGCCCAATCCTACGACCTTGGCCGTATCTAAAACCCATCCCCTCGATAAGTTGCGGTGAAATACGGAGTGTTTTTGCCTTTAAGGTGCCAATTCAGTCCGTATTCCACCGCAACTTCGAGAATGTCCATTCGAGGTTGGCTGCCTTGTGCCTTGGGTCGGACCGCCTGCCACGAAACGTGGCCATCTACTACGTTAAACCGGCCACTCTCGACCATCCCGGAATTTACAAAAACAAAACCGCAGGTAGAAAGCTTGCCGATTTTCAAAAAAGTCGGCTATGGTCGACCCCTGTGGCCTAAACGTAGTAGATGGGCCCTTTCTGCGGTGCGGCACCAAGCCGGTCATTTTGGGATGGGACTATTTTGACTACTCATTGGCTGCTCTGGCAATCGGGCTGCAAAAGTAGTCAAAAAAGCTCCGTCCCAAATTAGCTACCTTGCTCTGGCGGGCGGGAGCAGGTAAGATATACCGAGCGCCTAGCGCGTTCGATGGGTTCGGATGACGACATGTTCCGAATCTGGTCAGGTCCGGAAGGAAGCAGCCATAAGGAGCCTCTGTCGGGCATCCGAATCCATCGAGCGCACGGGCGCTTTTTGGTGCCGGGCCACTTCGTCCAAAAATCACCCGTAGAGGGCGCATTAATCTGAATTAAATCTATCCCTGTCGTTATGCTGTTCGCTGGTGTTGCCTGGGCATCGGTGTCTATGCGGTTCAAGGGATGGCGGCATTGCCATCTGTTTTTACAAGTAAAGAGGCCCGTTTCCCCGGTTTGGTTGGGGAAACGGGCCTCTTTTGTTTCTGGTTTCGTGATTGGCGAAGGCAGAATGCTCTGGCGGCTATTTTGAGTTCTTGAGGCGGCGTGCGGCTGTGGTGGCTATTCCGAGGCCTGCGGCGGCGATTCCTGCTAGTGCGATTGCGCTTGGCGTTGTGTCGCCTGTGTTTGCGAGCTTGCCGGCGGTCGTATTCGCTTGCTTGCTGTTGCTTGTGTTCGCTTGCTTGGCGGAGCTCGGTGCGGCGTCTTTGCCGGTCACGGGCGAGCTGGCGGGCTGTGCCGTCTCGGCCGGTTGCGCCGAGCCGGAGGGAGGCGTTGTCTCGGTGGGTTTCGTTATCTCGGGCGAGGTGGCCGTATCTGCTGCGGCTTTTGCCTCTTCGTATGCCTTGCAGGCGTCGTCATAGGCCGCTTGCGCCTTTTTCAAATTATCGAGGAGCGCATCTCGCTTGGCTGTTTCTCCGTCGAGGTGGGTTTTATTAAACTCTACTTCGCTTTCTAAGAAATAAATCAGGCTTTTCTGACTTTCGAGGCGCATTCGGCAGTGCTCAAGCTTATCTTCACAGCGAGATTCTTGCTCTTGTGCATCCATGATCGCCAGTTCCAACTGCCATCTAGTTTCGTAATCCGTGTGGGGGATTTTATTTAATTCTGCCTCAAGGTCTCTTGTTCGGTTGTGGGCCTTATCGCATTCGGATTGGGCTGCATCGATGTCCGCTTGCATGGTAGGAAGGGATTCCTTATATATGGCAGCTCGCGCCAAATTAGTGTCGTAGTTCTTTTGAAAAATGGCAATTTTAGTATCGATTTCCGCAATTTTCTCGGGACTTGCGGCGTCTTTTGCGGCCTCGAGTTTTTTGAGCGCTTCCTGCATGGCTGCATACGCTTTTTCTTTTGCGGCGGCCGCATCTTCTGTCTGCGGGGCGCCCGAATTGCCGCTGGTGGCGCTCGTCTGCGAAACGGCCGCATCGGTGGGGGAACTGGTTTCTGCCGCGATCGCCGCTACGGGGGCGATTCCCGCGACAAGTGCCGCGGAAAGGGCGATGCCCACAGTTGCTCGTCTTGCTCTTCTTGCGAGAATGTCGTTCATCTCGGCACCTCATTTCAAGGGTCGGCGACTAACTTGGTAGCACTAATGTAAATATACCATGCTAGTTGACCCGACACTGGCTGGGTGTGCGCGTATACCCCTCCCCTGAAAACTGAATCCCGTTAGAAATGACGAGTTGTTTACGCTTCTTTTGGGGTGGCGGTACTATCATGGTTCGAATTGAATGTGGATGATGATAGGGGAGCGCCTATACATGATTGAGCTGCTCAGGCGTTTTGGTGGTAAGTTTCGCCGGTATATGGTGATTGGCCCTGCGTGCAAGTTGATCGAAGTGATTTTTGACCTGCTGACGCCGCTGGTGATTGCCCAGATGATCGACAAGGGCATTGGGGCGCACGACGTGAACGCCGTTATCCACTACGGCATGGTGCTCGCCGCCATGGCCGTGATTGGCATCTCGTTTACGCTCGTCTGCCAAAAGATGGCGGCGCTCACCTCGCAGGGCATGGGCACTGACATTCGCGGCGCACTCTACCAGCACATCAACAAGCTGAGCTATGCTGAGCTCGATCGCTTTGGCACGCCGTCGCTCATCACGCGCATTACCAACGACGTCAACCAGGTGCAGCTCGCTGTGGCGCTGGGCGTACGCATGCTCATCCGCTGGCCCTTCTTGGCGGTGGGCTCTATGTGCGCGGCCCTTGCCATCGACCTTAAGCTCGGGATCATCTTTTTGATTTGCACGCCCGCCATCGGCCTGGTGTTTTGGTTTGTCATGGCGCGCTGCATTCCGTATTACAGGCAGCTGCAGGCAAAGCTCGACCGCATCGCGCTCATTTGCCGCGAGGGGCTTTCGGGCGCCCGCGTGGTTCGCGCCTTTGTACGCGAAGATCACGAGCGCGAGCGCTTTGCCCAAGCCGCCGATGACCAGGCCAATACCGCCATCGCGGTGGGCAAGCTCTCGTCAATCCTTAATCCCGTCACGTTTTTGGTGATGAACCTGGGCGTGTGCGCCATCCTGTGGGTGGGCGGCATCCAGGTCAACGTGGGCGAGCTTACGCAGGGCCAGGTCATGGCGTTTGTGAACTACATGACGCAGACCCTGACCTCCATCGTATACGTCGCCAACCTGGTCGTGGTCTTTACCAAGGCGAGCGCGAGTGCTTCGCGTATCAACGAGGTGCTCAATTGCGTGCCGAGCATTACCGACGAGGGCAATCAGTCGGTTGCGCTGCCCAAGCCGAGCGAACTGGCGGGTGGCGCTGTTCCGGTCCCCGCGCTGAGCTTGAGCCATGCGAGCTTCTCCTTTGGCGCGGGCGCGGCAAATGCCGTCAACGATGTGACCCTGGAGCTCCCACTGGGCAAGACGCTTGGCATTATCGGCGGTACGGGTAGCGGCAAGTCCACGCTCGTCTCGCTTATCCCGCGCCTGTACGATGCGAGCACCGGCAGCGTGAGTGTGATGGGCGCCGACGTGCGCACCTGGCCGCTCGACCAGCTGCGCCGTGTGGTCGCGACCGTTCCACAGCGCGCGTCGCTGGTGAGCGGCACCATCCGCAGCAACCTGACCTGGCGCGACGAGGCTGCGACCGACGAGGATCTCTGGGCGGCGCTCGACATGGCGCAGGCGAGCGAGTTCGTGCGCAACAAGCCGCAGGGGCTCGATACCCCGGTCGAGGCGGGCGGCAAGAACTTCAGCGGTGGCCAACGCCAGCGCCTGACCATCGCGCGCGCCCTGGTGGGCTCGCCTCAGATATTGATCATGGACGACTCCGCCTCGGCGCTCGACTTTAAGACCGACGCGGCGCTTCGCCATGCCATCCGCGAGCGCAGCGTGTGTGGCGCTGCTGAGGGCGGGCTGCCGCTGACTACGGTGATCGTAAGCCAGCGCGTTTCGACCGTGCGCGACGCCGATATGATCTGCGTACTCGACCACGGCTCGGTCGCGGGCCTGGGCGCGCACGATGAGCTCTACACGACCTGCCAGCTCTACCGCGAGATTTGCCAGTCGCAGCTTCGCCGCGAGGAGCTCGAGGGCCAGCAGGGGAGCACGACGCCCGCGTCCGCTCCGACCGCCCCCGCATCCGTCTGCGCAAAGGAGAGCTGCTAAATGAATCCGTACACTTCCTCCGGTTCGGTCGCCACGATGACGGCCAACGTGTCCGGCAACGATAGCCTCAACGACCTGGGTGACGATCCGCGCCAGCCCGGCGATCCCGAGCGCTATCCCGTGGGTGCGGTGACTCGCCGCCTGATGGGCTACGTTCGTCCGCATCGCATTTCGTTTGTTGCGTCGTTTGTGAGTGCCGCCATCTCCGTGATTCTGCAGCTCTACACGCCCATCCTCATCGGCGAGGGCATCGACCTTATCGTCGCCGCCGGGCAGGTGGACTTCGACGCGCTGCTGCCGCTCGTTACCAAGCTCGCGCTCGTCGTGGTGGGAGCAGCGGCCTTTCAGTGGCTGCAGGGCTATTGCGTCAACCGCCTGTCCTACGAAACGGTGCGCGACATGCGCGTGGAGGCGAGCGACAAGCTCAGTCGTATGCCGCTCAGCTTTATCGACAGCCACGCCCACGGCGACCTTATGAGCCGCGTGGTCAACGACGTCGACCAGGTGGGCGACGGTTTGCTGCAGGGCTTCACGCAGCTCTTCACCGGTGTTATCACCATCGCGGGCACGCTCGCGTTTATGCTCTCCATTAGCCTGACCATGACGCTCGTGGTGGTGCTCGTCACGCCGCTTTCCATTTTTGCAGCCGGTGCTATTGCCAAGCTCTCCAACAAAAGCTTTACGGCGCAGCAGCGTATTCAAGGGCAGCTCGGTGGTCATATCGAGGAGTACGTAGGCGAGCAAAAGCTTGTCGACGCCTTTGCCTATGGCCCCAACGCTCAGCAGCGCTTCGATGCCCTCAATGCCGAGCTCTATACGGCAGGCGAGTGCGCGCAGTTTATGGGCTCGCTTTCCAATCCCGGTACGCGCTTTATCAATAACATCATCTATGCCGTGGTCGCTGTGATCGGCTGCGTGGGCGTGATCACGGGCGTGCCCGCGGCGCTTACGGTGGGCGGCGTGCAGATCTTCCTGTCCTATGCCAACCAGTACACCAAGCCGTTCAACGAGGTCACCAACGTCATTACGCAGATCCAGACCGCGTACGCCTCGGCGCGCCGCATGTTTGCGCTGCTCGATGCGCGCGAGCAGGAGCCCGACGCGGAGGATGCCGTGGAACTTGCCGTCCCGCAGGGCGAGGTGACCTTTGAGCATGTGGACTTTAGCTTCGTGCCCGACCGCAAACTGCTGCAGGATATCTGCATCGAGGCTAAGCCCGGCATGCGCTTTGCCCTGGTCGGCCCCACGGGCTGCGGCAAGACGACGCTCATCAATTTGCTACTGCGTTTTTACGATATCGATGCCGGTCGCATTGCGGTCGATGGCCGTTCCTCGCGTGACTACACGCGCGCAAGCCTGCGCCGCGCCTTTGGCATGGTGCTGCAGGATACGTGGCTGTTCGAGGGCACGGTGGCGGAAAATATCGCCTATGGTTGTCCCGATGCCACGCGCGAACAGGTTGTCGAGGCGGCCAAGCGCGCGCACGCGCACAAGTTTATCGTGCAGCTGCCAGGCGGCTACGATACGGTGATCGGCGAGGACGGCGGCACGTTTAGCCAGGGTCAAAAACAGCTGCTGTGCATTGCGCGCGTTATGCTCACCGATCCGGCGATTCTGCTGCTGGACGAGGCAACGTCGAGCATCGATACGCGTACCGAGCTGCAGGTGCAGGCGGCATTCGACGAGCTCATGGCCGGTCGCACAAGCTTTGTCGTGGCGCACCGCCTGAGCACCATCCGCAACGCCGACTGCATTCTGGTGATGCGCGACGGCCAGATTATCGAGCGCGGTACACACGACAAGCTGCTAGCGACAGGCGGCTTCTACGCCGAACTCTACCGCAGCCAGTTTGCCCAGTAGGGGCCACCGATTGGCGGCAGATGGTTTACATCTGCGTCGTTAGTACTAAGATATTCATCTAATAAATTGCATTAGTGGCTTTAGTTTTGGGGGAAACGAGGCAACGTGACTATGACGTGCTCTTTGGTGGTTAACAGCAAGAGCGGTAATACCAGGATGGTTTCGGGCGCGATCAAGCGCGCTCTGCAGGCTGCGGGCGTTGAGTTTGTCCATGCCGCGGCGTTGAGCGACGATGCGGATGCAGATCAGGTTGCGCTCGAGGCGCAGGGCGCCTGCACGGCCGACACGGTGCTCGTCGGTTTTTGGTGCGACAAGGGCGCGTGCACGCCTTCGGTTGCCGCGCTGCTCTCCGCTCTGCACGGCAAGCGCGTTTTCCTCTTTGGTACCTGCGGTTTTGGCGCCGACCAGAGCTATTATCAGCAGATTATCAATCGCGTGACCTCCAATTTGGCCGAGGATGCCGAGCTTGTGGGTTGGGCAATGTGCCAGGGCAAGATGGGTCCCGCGGTCAAGCAGCGCTACGAGGCCATGCTCGAGCAAGATCCCGACAATGTCCGCTTTAAGATGCTGCTCGATAACTGGGTCGCCGCAAAGGATCACCCCACCAAGGAAGATCTGGACAACATGGCTGCAGCTGCCAAAAAGGCCGTGCTGGGGGAGTAGCTCCCATCGCTGACGGCGGTCGGTCCATCTTTCTAAATGAAACGTCCTCCCGGGCGTCGGGGCACGAAGTTCCCTGCTCTACAGTCCTGCGCAAGACGAAGGCCACATTAAGTGGCCTTCTTTGCGTGCGGAACTCGCGATGAACTTCGTGCCCCGCCGTCCGGGAGGACGCCTCTTTATTGATGGGAGGCCTGATAGGTCGATGGTTCCGTGCCCGGATGCGTCCAAAGTGGGACGGGCTTTCCGGATGGGCAGGCTTTCGAAAAATGCGTCCCGGAATTTGTCTTTGGAATGGGACGTAGTTTCCCGTTGAGGTGCTTTGCGGAAAGTGCATCCCACTCTGGGCGGTCGAAGCAGGACACACTTTCCCAAAGGCGCTCCAACGGGAAATTGCGTCCCATTATTCGGTCAAGAAACGGGATGCATTTTCCCAATGAGAGTAAAACCGGAAAATGGGGACCTCGGACGTTTTTCCGGACCATGTCCCGGCGCTATGCCGCATGGCCCCTC
>OIEA01000541.1_pt1 | contig 16637 bp, 15 predicted proteins | sample 1581631 | NCBI WGS metagenome assembly OIEA01 (sample SAMEA3882526, study PRJEB24775) | human gut metagenome | biome: human-associated habitat; feature: intestine environment; material: feces | place: Netherlands | collected 2009/2010
GCAGGAGCTGGAGCACACCATGAGCCGCCCCGGCTTTTATGATGATGCAGATCTGAGCAAGAAGGTCTTTGACGAAGTGGGCGACCTGAAGGGCAAGCTGAACCGCTTTGAAAAGCTGCAGGGCCTGTACGATGATGCCGAGACCATGCTGGTGATGCTGGACGAGGAGTACGACCCCGATATGGTGCCCGAGGCAGAGTAAGCCGTGAACGCCGTGGGCAAGGCCGTGGACGAGCTGCAGCTGATGACCATGCTGAACGGTGAGTACGACCACAGCAATGCGATCCTGACCTTCCACGCCGGCACCGGCGGCACCACAACCGCCCCCAGTTCACTGGCGGCGGTCAGGTTCCGCAGGTGCAGGGTGCTCAGCGGACACTCCCGGGGCATCAAGACCAGAGGCCGGCGCTCCTTCAGCGTAACGTCAGCAGCCCGGAGGAGCAGGGAGTCTGAGTAACCGCTGACGATGCCGGCCAGGGTCTTCATGCTGCAGGGTACCACTGCCATGCCCAGCACTGAAAAGCTGCCGCTGGCCGGACCTGCGCCCCGGTCCTCCTCATCGTAGACCCGGGTGCATAGCTTCTCTAGATCGCTGCGGGTGACGCCCGCCTCGTGCTCCAGGGTAGCCAGGCCCCATTTGGAACAGATCAGATGTACCTCCAGGTTCTCCTCGGTCCGGAGTTGCTGAAGCAACTCTACTGCCACCGGCGCACCGGAGGCACCGCTCACACCTACAATCAGTCGTTTATTCACCAGGATCACACCTCCGGGAAGAGCTCTGGCACCCAGTGGGCCGGGTCCACATCCAGAAAATGGGCCCGACGGAACCGCTCCTTCTGATCAAAGGGGACAGTACAGTCAAACACAGTTTTGCAGGCAATGCCGTGGTCCCGAATGAAAGGAGAGCAACCGGGATCGTTGGAAGGGTCCAGAGGATGACAGCGCACACCCGGGATGGTAAGGATATCGGCATCCCCTTGAAACCGGGTGTTCATGGCCCACAGTACGTCGCTCATGTCAAAGGGGTCCACGTCCTCGTCCACCAAGAAAATGTGTTTGAGCTCGGAGAAGGCGGAGAAGGCCAGCAACGCCGCCTGACGCTGCCGTCCCTCGTCAGAGGGCACCGACTTCTTGAATTGCAGCACGGCCATAAATTTGCCGCCGCCAGCACTGGCGCAGTAGACATTCTGCAGCCGCCCAGGCATGGCTTTGTCCACCATATCCAGGATACTGGCTTCGGTGGGGATACCTGCCATGGACACATGCTCCTCGCTGGGGCCAATTGGTTCCAGTTTTGAACATGCAGCACTTGCGGGGCCTGCCATGGAGGTCTGTATTCTGAAAGTAGCGGGCGAAGCGTTACCCGGGAAATTGCGGAATGTATATGCCCCGACATTTGGAGGCGGAAAATTTGCCGCGATTCTTCAGATCCGTAAAGAAAGTCCTAGGGATGAGGGAATCCAAAGACAGGCGGCACTTGTAGCCTTTGCTTCGTTTAAGGAGCTCAAACATGTATTCCTGGTGGACGAGGATGTAAACATCTTTGATTTGGAGGATGTGCTGTGGGCTATGACCACCCGCTTCCAAGGCGATTTAGACGCAGTCCCCATTCCAGGTGTACGGATGCACCATATCGATCCATCAACCTGGCCGGAATACCATCTGCTGCACCGAGAGCGCGGAGAAGCATGTAAGATGATTTTTGACTGCACAGTGCCCTTCTCCCAAAAAAAGAGGTTCCAAAGGGCGCAATTTGCTCCTGTCCATTTGGAAAAATACCCACTGGAGCCATACATAGAAAAAATCCAGTAACAGAGAAAGAAGGGAAACTATGCCGGACTGGATCTGGTTCTTGATTACGGTAGCAGCAGCAGTGGTTGGAGGCATATTGGCGATCCGGATGAAAATTCCGCTAGGCGGGATCATTGGAGCGCTGGTTTTTGTAGTGATTTTGAATCTCTGGTCAGACGGCCATGCTGTGTTTTACAGTCCACTAAAGGTGGCAATGCAAATCACAATCGGTGCCATCAGTGGCAGCCGAGTGGGCAGAGATGAACTGAAAAGTATGCGTCGTCTGGTTCTCCCAGCATTGATCATCTACATACTATATTTTCTCTTCGCATTCTTGTTCGGTATGTTAATCTATAGATGCAGCTCTTTGGATGCCATTACTGCCCTTCTGATGGCCTGCCCCGGCGGGGCATCTGATATCGCGTTGATCGCGGAGGATTTTGGTGCAAACATTGCGTATACGGGTATTTTGCATGTCATTCGGGTGATTTTTTGCTGTGTTGCTTTACCGCCTGTGTTTTTATCAATCATTAACAAAGCGAGAGATAAAAATCCGGAGATGCAAGTGGAGAATACGCAGCCCGGAGAGCGTGGTCCAGCAAAACGGAAAGAGTCGCCTTTGCGCATCTTGGCTATGCTGGCAGTCTCCTCGGTGGGTGGGGTTATTTTTAAGCTTCTGGACATCCCCAGCGGTGCAATCATCGGCGCGCTGCTTTTCTCCATTTTGTATTCCTGCCTGCTGGGAAAAGTACTTTTGCCCCGGTGGGTGAGAAAGTTTCAACTCATTGCCACGGGTGCTTATGTTGGGGCTACCGTGACTCGCCCAGTACTGGCAGGTCTGAGTGAACTGACCGTTCCGGCAGTGCTGCTGCTGGTAGAGATCGTAGTGACAACAGCAGTGCTGAGCGCCTTGGTTTACCGAACAAAGCGTCTTAACCTACCCACTACACTTCCGGCGTGCTCCCCTGGAGGAATGGCGGAAATGATTCTGTTGGCAGATGAGATTGGAGGAGATGTCTCCACGGTGGCAGTTCTCCAGGCCTTTCGGATCATCCTGGTAGTGACACTGTTTCCCTCCCTCTTAAACCTGCTGATGGGCTTTATTACCTGAGCAGAAAAGGCGGAATGGAGGACTGTGTGAGCGATGGAAAAGAAACGGCTGGTGGTCGGTATCAGCGGGGCCAGCGGTGCCCCCGTCGCTATTGAGCTTCTGCATCGCTCTCAACGGAGGTATCATGGCCAGGACTATGAGATTGCAGCTCGAATGGCGGACTATTTTACCAATTTTTTTAAGAACGGAGACCCCAATAGAGAGGGACTTCCGATTTGGGAGCCATACTCCAGCGGCTGCTACAACGCCATGACATTTGCAGACGGCGGTGGAATGAAAACTGTTCCAATCAATGACGTTGTGCGTTATAAGATGGGTACATCCCTGTGCCGCCGAGAAATGTGCAAAAAACAAGTATAAGTTTGGAGAAATGGATGTTGCAGATAGGTTTTAGAATGTTGTAAACAGGAATCTAATATTTTTTGCTGGTTTCTATGCACACATTTTTGCAGTTGTTTTCAGCCAACCAGGCCACACACCGGCGTAAATTCCCCGTGAAAGTGGAAAAGCGCTTACTTTTTAGGTTGTCACGCCCAGCCCACTGGTAGAGGCGATACAGGCAGCGATAAAGGACTTGTGGACGTCCATTCCGCAGCAGGTTGGATAAACAATTTGAGCATAACACATACCCTGGCAACAGCATTAGAGGGAACAGGCAGGAACTGGACGCTCACCGAAAAATTGAGGTAGTCCGTCTCTTCAAAAATAAGGTTACAGGGTTCGATGCTTTACTCATTGGTGCTTGCAAGAGCATCTGGCACATATAAATATTCAGTCCAACTCAAGGTCGGGCCTACTCATTTCCACGCGCTGTGTAATTTACCTGCTTCTCTAAGACTATTTTAACAAATTACGAATTACTACGTGATAGCTCCGGCGTTTTATTGCCTTTGGCGCCTTGGAGTGCAGCGGAAAGAAATGGTCATTAAATTTAAACGAATTGGCACGAAAACTCGGAATTGATTGATATGCGGCAACCGTGTGGATGCACAATTACGAGGCAGAAGGAGTAGAGATGTTTCTGCATATAGCCGGGATGTCAAACAGCAAGCCGTGAGGAAGAATCTGACGGTCAGTGGAAGCCTGCTTTACATCTGCTGCAAAATATAAGATTTGAGACAGAAAAACACTCAGGGTATGGAGCGTATAACGTTCAAGGCGCAAGTTGTTTGAACATCTTTTGTATGGTTAGGAGCGCGTAACAAACAGCCAATTGGGGCTCCGCATAAATTGCTATCCCTTAATATCTTTGTTAACACCGTATCAAAAGTATGAGAGCAAAAGCTACAAAACGTAGAGAATGAAATTAGCTACGGTAGCGGTTTGGCTGGTAACAGGCTATTTCAGATTTGGAAATTCTCAAATTATCTAAATTACACTTGTCTATTCTAATAAGTTTGACCACGCAACAAGCCACAGACAGGGCCGGAATAACCGGAAAGTCTGCGTTTCAAACGTACCAGGAAGCAATCTAGCCAGAGCGGAAATGGCTGTAAACGCTCAAAAAAGATTGGAAAAAATCAAAAATTGGTGTTGACGTGCAGGGGGTCACAGGTTCGAGTCCTGTATCGTCCACCAAACAAATCCCTTAGAGCCGCAAGGCTTTGAGGGATTTTTTGCTACGCTGAAATGGTGTTTACCCTTCATCTTACCCTTTACAGAAAATCTTTGCGACCGGATTTTCCGCGTATTGGTGGATCGTGGTGCACAGTTCCTGTCCGATCCGGATACGGCCTGCGGTTAACAGGCAGAGCTCTTACAAGGCTGCCTGAGATAGAAACGCCCGGTATACCGCCAGTCCGTCCACCGTGCCCGTTTGGCAGTCCGCTGTCAGCCGTTCCGGGTGCCATTGGATCCCCCAAACCGGCAAGGTTTTGTGTCGGAAGGCCTCTACTACGCCGTCCTCCGCCCGTTGCAAAACCTCCAAACCGGTTCCCAGGCGGCCAATGATCTGGTGGTGGCAGCTGTTGACCATACAGCGCTCTCCGTATAGCTCCCGCAGAAAGGACGGTGCATTTTGGACGCTGTGGAGCCGGTCAACGCCTTCTATGGCGCTGTGCCCCGGCCAGTCCTGCACCAGATCGCCGCCGAAAAACACATTGATGGTCTGCATTCCCCGGCATATACCCAGGACCGGCTTGCCAAGGGCCGTAAAATCCGCCAGCAGCTCCAGTTCCAGCGCGTCCCGTTCCGGCTCCAAATCCCGGCAGGCTGTGTTTTTCTGGCCGTAACGCCAGGATTCCATGTCCCCACCGCCGGGCAGCAGCAAACAGTCGCAGTCCGCCGGTCGGCTCCCGAAGCAGGGGATCCCTCCGGCACGTTCCACCGCCAGTGCATAGTTTTGGTAAGTTACGGCGTCGCCAAGAATATAGACCCGCAGGGCCATAGCACTTCCTCCTTTACCATCCGCGCAGATAAGATACGCTCATTCTATGCTGTATTCTTTCACCGTGCAAGTATTTCTCTTGCAATAGCCGCAAAAATATGTCATAATAACAAACGCAGTCCGCACGGCGTCTTGATTTGACCGCCTATGCGGCAGGCGAACGGTTTTATTTGGAGATGTACCCAAGTGGCTGAAGGGTCCGGATTCGAAATCCGGTAGGCGCCGCAAGGCGTGCGGGGGTTCAAATCCCTCCATCTCCGCCAAGAAGAAACAGGACATTCTTATATGAATGTCCTGTTTCTTTTTTATAACGTTTTTTGAAAGTAAATAAGCACAATACAGATCGCTCTCATTTACTGTGCGATCTTGCTTTCCGCGCTGCCGACTACCATTTTGGTCAGGGCGAACAGGGCGATGACGTTGGGAATGACCATGAGGTTGTTGAACATATCCGTCAGCTCCCACACCAGATCGTTGCTCATCATGGTGCCCATCAGGATGAACACCAGGGCGATGAGGGTGTAGATCACGGTGCAGGCCTTGGGGTTCTTCTTGCCGAAAAGCCAGATGGCGTTGATCTTGCCGAACAGGTTCCAGCTCAGAACCGTGGAGAAAGCGAAAAAGAACAGGCAGATAGCCACGAACTTGGCGCCGAGGCTGGCTCCCATCACGGAGCCGAAGGCAGTCTGGGCCAGATTGGTCTTGCTGAGCACGGAGGTCACATCCCCCACATAGCCGTTTGCCAACGGGCCATCGGCGGTGTAGAGGGTGCAGATGATGACCAGTGCGTTGAGGGTCAGCACCACGAATGTGTCAATGAACACGCCCACCATCGCCACAACGCCCTGCTCGTGAGGATCCTTCACGTTAGCCTGAGCGTGGGCATGGGGGGTGGAGCCCATACCGGCCTCGTTGGAGAACAGACCACGCTTGGCGCCCTGAGAGATGGCCTGCTTGATGGCGTAGCCGAAAGAACCGCCCACGATGGCCTGAGGCTCAAAGGCGTACTTGAAGATCATGCCGAAGGTGGCGGGGACGTACCGGATGCGGAAGATCAGGATGACCAGACCGCCCAGCAGGAAGATTGCCGCCATAATGGGGACGATTTTTTCCGTAACGGCAGCCAGCCGCTGAACGCCGCCCAGGAAAATGATGCCGCAGATGATGACCAGCGCCACGCCCACGATCCAGGAGGGGATGCCAAAAGCGGTCTGGAAGCACTCGCCGATGGAGTTGGACTGCACCATGCAGCCCATGAAGCCCAGAGCCAGAATGATGGCGACTGCGAACAGGGTCGCCAGGAATTTGCCGAAGCCGCCCTTGAACGCGGTGGTGATGTAATAGACGGGGCCGCCGTGGATGGTGCCGTCTGCTGCCTTGATCCGGGTCTTGATGGCCAGTGTGGCTTCAGCGTAGATGGTGGCCATGCCGAAGAAGGCGATGACCCACATCCAGAAGATGGCGCCGGGGCCGCCGGTGAGGATGGCGCCGGAGGCGCCTACGATGTTGCCGGTGCCCACCTGAGCGGCAATGGCGGTGGCCAAGGCCTGAAAGGAGCTCATGCCGCTGTCATGCTTTTTGCCGTTGAGGGTCAGATTGCCGAACACTCTGCGCATACCCTCACCGAAGCAGCGGACCTGAACAAAGCGGGTCTTGATGCTGTACCACAGGCCGACAGCCACCAGCAGAAAGACCAGAATGTAGTTGGACAGGTACGTGTTGACGCGGCATACAGCGGGATAAAGCGCAGCGTCCAGTTTTGCGACGATCGATTCCATAGTTTTTTCCTCCTGCACACGGTTTCACCGACGGCGGGATCTTTGCCGCGGTGATAAAAAAATGGAGCGGCTGGCAATGCAGCCGCTCCGAAGAACGCAGTACAGGAGATCGACGCAGCCCCGCCGCAAACGGTGAAGCCTGCGGCCTGCCTGACGGATCTCTCCGCCCTGCCTGCCGCTGCGTCAGATCACTCTGTCCTTTTACCTGAGAGATTCAGCGGTCATGCCGCCTTTCACCTTCGGTACCCAGTGAACTGGGATTCTCCAGAGCCGCATCCACCCATAGTCCTGTCCGCACGGCGGACACCTGAGAGTTTTACTCCTTCGGTAGACTTACGTCGTTTTCCTATGGGCTTCCATTGCCGGTATTCCGTTGTTGAAGATAGCCGTATCCTATCATATGCGCCGCGGAATGTCAACTGTCCGCACGTGACGGAATATCTGAAATATTTGAGGTTTTCCAAAGAAATTTGTGCATACGGGAGAAAAAACGGCCCCTCTTTTCGGAAGGACCGCTTTTCGGTATGCAGTTGATCAGAAATCTGCGCTGCCCACAGTGCGGGGATGCAGTTCCACGTCGCGGATGTTGTTCACACCGGTGAGATACATCACCATCCGCTCGAAGCCCAGGCCATAGCCTGCGTGACGGCAGGAGCCGTAGCGCCGCAGGTCGCAGTAATACTTGTAATCCTCCGGATTCATGCCCAACTCCTTGATGCGGGCTTCCAGCACATCCAGACGCTCCTCGCGCTGGCTACCGCCGATGATCTCGCCAATGCCAGGCACCAGGCAGTCCGCCGCGGCCACGGTTTTGCCGTCATCGTTCAGGCGCATATAGAAAGCCTTGATGTCCTTGGGATAGTCGGTGACGAATACGGGCCGCTTGAAGATGTGCTCCGTCAGATAGCGCTCGTGCTCGGTCTGCAGGTCGATGCCCCACTCCACGGGATAGTCAAACTTCTCACCGCTCTTTTTCAGCAGGTCCACCGCTTCCGTGTAGCTCACCCGGCCGAAGTCGGAGGAGGCCACATGCTCCAGACGCTCCCGCAGGCCCTTATCCACGAACTGGTTGAAGAAGTCCATCTCCTGAGGGCACTGCTCCATCACATAGCGGATGATATACTTGATCATGTCCTCGGCGGTGTCCATATAGCCGTTCAGATCGGTGAAGGCCATCTCAGGCTCCACCATCCAGAACTCAGCGGCGTGACGCTGGGTGTTGGAATTCTCCGCACGGAAGGTAGGACCAAAGGTATAGACATTGCCGAAGGCCATGGCGAAGTTCTCGGCGTTCAGCTGACCGGACACCGTCAGGCTGGTCTTCTTGCCGAAGAAGTCCTGACTGTAATCCACCTGACCGTCCTCCGTCTTGGGGACGTTGTTCAGGTCCAGCGTGGTCACCTGGAACATCTCGCCGGCGCCCTCGCAGTCGCTGGCGGTGATGATGGGGGTCTGTGCGTAGACAAAGCCGCGATCCTGGAAGAACTTGTGGATGGCGTAGGCCGCCGCGCTCCGCACCCGGAAGGTGGCGGAGAACAGGTTCGTCCGGGGACGCAGGTGCTGGATAGTCCGCAGGAACTCTACGCTGTGGCGCTTTTTCTGCAGGGGATAGTCCGGAGTGGAGATGCCCTCCACGGTGATCTCGGTGGCCTTCAACTCCAGAGGCTGCTTGGCATCCGGTGTCAGGGTCACAATGCCGGTGACGATCAGAGCCGCGCCTACGTTCTGGGCGGCGATGTCCTTATAGTTAGAGAGGGCCTCTGCCTCCATCACCACCTGAAGATTGCGGAAGCAGGAGCCGTCATTCAGCTCGATGAAGCCGAAACCCTTCAGATCCCGGATGGTGCGGACCCAGCCGCCCACGGAAACGGTCTGGCCGGAGAGCGCCTCGCTGTCTGCAAAAATTTTCGCGATTTTTGTGTAACTCATAGTTTGATCCGTCCTTTGTGTTGTTGGTATAATTATAAGCATAATACTCCTATTTTTCGTTCTTTACAAGAGGGAACCGCCATTCTTCCAGCAGAATCAGGGATTTTACGGCGAAAACATAAATTCCTCTTGAATTTTGGCCATTCATCCGATATAATGAACAACGTTAATGCCGGTGTGATGGAATTGGTAGACGTGACGGACTCAAAAGCCAGTAAGTCTGGCAGTATGAAATCTGATAAAAACCTTGATTTTTCAAGGCTTCCCAGTTACAATAAAATATGGCTTTTGTAGTGAGTTCTCTCCTTGTTCTCTCCTATGAGAATTTTGGGAGTTTCTCGATAAAATGTGCCGGTGTGATGGAATGGTAGACGTAGCGGATTCAAAATCCGCCGGTGGCGACACCGTGTGGGTTCGAGTCCCACCACCGGCACCAAATAGAAACACCATCCGTCAGGGTGGTGTTCCTTTTTTGCTATGCAAAGCGTAGCAAAATAAGAAATGCGCCATTTCCTCGCCCCTGCGGGGCAACCGGAAATGGTGCACGAAAACTTCATGCACATTTCGTTTGCGGTATGCGCTGTCCGTATGCGGCAGATCTTATGGGAAAACAGGAGGGAACCGCAGCGGTCAGGGTGGTCCCCGGAATTCTGTATAGATATTTTTCGCCAATATGTGTATAGTATAAAGACGTATGATGCGATCTGTTCTGCACCGCAGAATGGACGAACACAGGAAAGGTAACGTAATTTATGAATCGGAAAAACCATCTGCTGGCGATCCTTGCGGCTGTCAGCCTCATCCTTGCCTCCCTTGCCGGCTGCGGCGGAAAAACAGAGCCGGATGTCCCGCAGCCGACGCAGAAACCTGTCGAATACGCCAATCTGACGGACGAGGATTCCCGTGCTCTGCTCTCCCGACTGCTTGAGAACGCAGGCGTAGACGAGACCCGGATCCGCGGCCTTTTTGACCGGGTGGACCAGTTCAACGCCAGCGTCAAAAGCGAATGGCTGACGAACGGCTTTGAGAACGCCGCCCCAACCGATACCAAGTATGATCCCTATGAGATGCAGGATCTGTGGGTGGAGAAAAACGGTGACTTCCCCGGCTATAACTGCCGCATTACGGCATTCAGCCTGTTCGGTGAGTTCGTCACCGTCGGAGCGGATCAGCCGAAGACTCAGGGAGAGGATACGCTTTTTCTGGATCTGGAAACGCTGACCGAAGATCCCGCCGTTCTCTGCGGAGACAGCACTGCCAAATTCTGCGCGCTGTTTGCGCCGGTGCCCGCCGCAGACAGTACGGATGTGGACGAGCAGGCCCAGACGCTTCAGGCGGGCTGGGCCGCCCGGGGCGTCGCATTCTCGGACAGCCCCGCCCGGCTGATCTCCGTTGTCCTGCATGACAGGTTCTCGGACACGGAGAATACGCTGTTTGTGGGGCATGTTGGGGTGCTGCTGCCTGTGGAGGACGGGAGCTTCTGTCTGATCGAAAAGGTTGCCTTCCAGGAACCGTACCGGCTGGTAAAGTTACAAAATCGGGCGGAATTGCGCGATTATCTGATGGCAAAGTACGATACCTCCTGGGGACAGGATACCACCCGGCCCTTCATCATGGAAAATGACAGCCTGATGGCGGAGTGAGCGGCGGCACGGGACTGCGGATACCGTATCAGCAATCATACAGTAAAAATAATTGGTTTCCTTGAAAAACCGGCAGACGTGCGGAGCGTCTGCCGGTTTTTGTGTGCCGAACGTTGCACCGGGGCACATGTTTCTGTTGATGGCCGCATAGATTGGACAAGCAAAGGAGGAATCGCTATGCAGCTTTGGAAAAATACGGCCTTGACCTCGGTGGCGGCGCTGCTGGGGCTGTTTTTGCTGCCCTTGGCCGTAGCCCGGGAACCAGCGGAGGTGCCGGAGTATACGGAATTACCCCGGACGGAGCAGACGGCTCCGGTCCAGCCTGCGGTAAAGGCTGTTTATGACGCGGACCGGACCCTGCGGGTGCTGGACGGAGAGACCGTGCGGGAAATGACGCTGGCGGAGTATCTGGTGGGCGTCACGGCGGCGGAGATGCCGGCGTCCTTTGTAGAGGAGGCGCTGAAGGCTCAGGCGGTGGCAGCCCGGACCTATACCCTTTACAAGCTGACAGCCGGCAGCAGCCATGGGGACACGGCGGACATCTGCACGGACTCTACCTGCTGTCAGGCGTATATCGCCATGGAGCAGGCCCGGGCCAACTGGGGGGCACAGGCGGACGCTTATGAGAAAAAGGTCCGTGATGCAGTGACATCTACCGATGGGGAGGCCATCCTTTACGGCGGCGTTCCGATTCTGGCGGTGTTCCATTCCAGCTCCGCAGGGCTGACCCGGGCTGCGGGGCAGGTGTGGCAGAACGATCTGCCCTACCTGAAGCCAGTGGATTCCCCCGAAGCCAAGGAGACCATCCCCAATTATTACAGCCGCGTAGACTTTACCCCGGCGGCGCTGAAGGAAAAGCTGCTGGCGAAGATCCCCTCTGCCGATCTCTCCGGGGACAAGAAAAGCTGGCTGAAAGATCCTGTCCGGGACAGCGCCGGCAGCGTGGAGACGGTGGAGGTGGGGGGCGTGACGGTCCGGGGCGGTACGGTGCGCACCGCGCTGGGGCTGCGCTCCGCCTGCTTTGAATGGGAATTGCAGGACGGCAATTTTGTGTTTTACGTCACCGGCTACGGCCACGGCGTGGGCCTCAGTCAATACGGCGCGGACGCCATGGCGGAGAGCGGCGCGGACTATCAGACTATCCTGACCCACTACTATACCGGCGTGACGGTGGAGGTCTTCAACGGCTGAGTCACGGACTTTACAAGACAGAAGCAAATGTGGTAAAATACTTTATTAAAAAACTGCCGCAAAGGGGGAACTGCTGATGAAAAAGCGATGGGCCATGGGTCTGCTGTGCTGCTTGCTGCTGTTTCAATTGGCTTTTCCGGCCAAAGCGGCTGGCAGTGTGTATTTCGTGGCGGCAGAGGAAAGCGTTCTGCCGGTGACAGATGCCACCATGCCCTTCTGGGCCAACGGCTATCTGTATGTACCGGCCTCTGTATTCACCAATCTGGGGATCTCTGTCATCAACAATACCGCAAAAAAGATGACGGTGCTGGAAAAGGACCGCCGGGCCATGCTGTTTGACTGGGCCAAGGGTACGGCGCAGGACAGCAGCGGCAGTCTGTTCACCCCCGGCGTCATTCAGTCCGGCGGACTGGTGTTTGTCCCGGCGTCTACCGTCGCAAACTTTTTCGGCCTGCAATATTCCGTGACAGATGTGACCAACGGCTATCTGGTGTGGCTGCGGTCTCCGGATTTCGGCATGAGCGCCAAGGATTTTGCCAATGCGGCGACCTACAATATGGAAGAGCGCTACAACGCGTATAACAAGGGCGCCACGTCCAGTACCACGCCCAATGTACCGGTTACACCCTCCGCACCGACGCGGGGGGCCAGAATCCATCTGTGTCTGGAAGCGGATCAGCGGACCTCCGGGCTGCTGGACGCCTTGGACCGTGCTAACGGCTGGGCCACCTTTTACTGTACGCCGGACTTCCTGGAATCCAACGGCGAACTGCTGCGGCGGATGGCTGCCTCCGGTCATGCGGTGGGCATACTGGCGGAGAGCGGCGAGGACACGGCGGAGCAGCTGCGGCGGGGCAATGAAGCCCTGTACCGGGCCACTCTGGGAAAGACCCGGCTGGCCTACGTGCCGGATGCGGAGGAGGCGGAGCTGCAGGCCTTGGAGGAGGTCGGCTGGCGGTGCCTGACGCCCTCGATGGACCGGTCGGATTATAAGCTGGAAAGCAGCTCCAACGCCTCCGCGCTGATGAAGCGGGTGTCGGCCCGGCGAGGGGATGTGTCTGTCTGGCTGGGGACCACTGCCTCTGCCGCGGGCCTGCGGGAATTTGTGATCTCCGCTCAGGGAGCGGGCCACTACTGCCGGGCGATGACGGAAATCGGCTGACCGGCGGCTGAAATGGCGCAAGATTTACAAAACGTTCAACACCCTGACGAAGTTTAGGGTAATATAAAGTAGAGAAGAACATAAGAAACGGGACCGGAAGGCCCCGCAGAACGGAGGAGACCCTATGGGACGCAACATTCTGGTTGTAGAAGACGATAAGAATATCTCCGACCTGATCCACATGTATCTGGTAAAGGAAGGCTTTGACGTCCGCATCGCCGGGGACGGCGGCAAAGCACTGGAGGAGTTCCAGAAGAAGGAGCCGGACCTGATCCTGTTGGACATCATGCTGCCTGTGATGGATGGCTGGGCGGTCTGCGCCAAGATCCGGGAGACCAGCAAGGTGCCCATCATCATGCTGACGGCCAAGAGTGAGGTCTTTGACCGGATTCAGGGCCTTGAAATGGGCGCGGATGACTACATCGTCAAGCCCTTTGAGATGAAGGAGCTGATCGCCCGGATCAATGCCGTTCTGCGGCGGACGGAGATCCCCAACGACACCAGCAAGAAACTCCATTTCGACAAGCTGACCATTGATCTGGATTCCTATGAGCTGATCGTGGACGGCAAAAAGATCGACACGCCCCCCAAGGAGCTGGAACTGCTGTACCATTTGGCCTCCACCCCCAACCGGGTCTACACCCGCAACCAGCTTTTGGACGAGGTGTGGGGCTTCGACTATTTTGGCGACAGCCGCACTGTGGACGTGCATATCAAGCGCCTGCGGGAAAAGGTAGAGGGCGTCAGCGACCAGTGGGCGCTGAAAACCGTCTGGGGCGTGGGCTATAAGTTCGAGACCGCCGGCGGCCAGACGGCAGACAAGGCGAAGTAATATGAAGGATTGGTTCCGCGAGCGGTTTCACGGGCTTTATTGGCGGCAGATGGCCGTCACCGTGGGCATGGTGTTCCTGACGCTGGTGCTGTTGGGCGTGTCCTTTTTTTCCCTGAGCTATTCCTATGCCCGGGGGCAGAAAACCGATGAGCTGATGGTCCGGGCGATGGCGGTGAGCAAGCTGTCCGTGCGGTATCTGGAGACCGGCCGCTATCTCTCTATGGAGGAATTGCAGAAGGACGAGCAGTTCCGTCAGCTGGCGGCCACTGCCGCCGTGATCTCCGAAATGGATATTCTGGTGTGCGATATGGATGGCCATGTCCTCCTGTCCACGGATGCCACTATGGAGGGCCGGCCCGTCACCATTCCGTCATCGGTGATGGACAAGGTCTCCGCAGACGGCACCTGGGCCGGGCGGAGCCGTCTGGACCAGATCTATGCCAGCAAGCAGTTTGTGGGCGGCGTGTCCGTGGTGAACCCGACCACCGGGGAGGTCCTAGGGGCGGTGTTCACCGTCTGCGCCTCGGATTCCGTTGATAATCTGTGGCGGGCCTTTGCGGGACTGCTGATGATGACGGGCTTCGTGGTGCTGATGATCTCCTTTATGGCATCCTCCATCACCACCATGCGGCAGATCAAGCCCATCCGGGAGATGGCTGCTGCCACCCGGCAGTATGCCGACGGTGATTTTGATGTTCGTATGAACGACTACGGCCGGGAGGACGAGATCGGCGAGCTGGCGGCTTCCTTTAATAATATGGCAGAGTCCTTGCAGCAGACGGAGCGTCAGCGCCGGGAGTTCATCGCCAACATCTCCCACGAGCTGAAAACCCCTATGACCACCATCGCCGGGTATACGGACGGCATTTTGGACGGTACCATCCCGCCTGAGAATGAAAAGCAGTATCTGCGGATCATCGCCAACGAGAGCCGCCGTCTCAGCCGCCTTGTGCGGCGGATGCTGGATGTCAGCCAGCTGCAGGCTATCGATCCCCTGCGCAACGGCAATCATTTCGACGTGTGCGAGTCTATGCGCCGGGTGCTGATCTCCATGGAAAAGAAGATCAACGACCGGCATCTGGATGTGGAAGCGGATATTCCCGATGAGCCGATTTTGGTGCTGGGCGACAACGACATGATTACCCAGGTCATTTACAACCTGCTGGAAAACGCCGCCAAATTCGCACGGGAAGGCTCCACCCTCTACCTGGGTGTGGCCATGATGGACGGCAAGGCCCGGATCACTGTCCGGAACGTGGGCGAGACCATCCCGGCGGAGGAGCTGCCGCTGCTGTTCGAGCGGTTCCACAAAAGCGACAAGTCCCGCAGCGAGGATAAGGACGGCTATGGCTTGGGATTGTATATCGTCAAGACTATTTTGCAGCAGCACAAGGAAGAAATCAATGTCACCAGCGAGAATGGCGTGACCACCTTCACGTTTTCTCTGCGGGTGGAGTAAAGAGGTACTATGAGCGAGCGCAGGACCCTGCAGACGCGGGGAGAAGTCATCGAGGAATACAGCAGAGATTTCCCCGCGGAGATCGTGGAGACCTATTCCCGGCCTTTGCCGGGGGCCGTGGAGCCTGTACCCACAGAGCCAACGCCCAGATCTCGGAGGAAAAAGCGACGGGTGTGGAAGGGGCTGCTGATCCTTCTGGCTGTAGCAGCGGTGATCGCTTTGCTGGCGGCGGGGGTGCAATGGCTGATATGGGAACTGCAAATGCCCGATGACTGGGGCGAGGACGATTATTATTACTATGACCAGGATCAGGAGGATGAGGACGCGCCCATTACCATTCCTACTGTGGAAGCGGATGCGGATGCCCGCCTGGATCTGGCAAAGGATCGAGACCGTGAGCTTTCGGCTCAGGAGGTTTACCGGAAGGTAAGCGGCGCCGTGGTCACGGTGGCGGTGGATCTGGACGGCGGCCGGATGTCTGTGGGAACCGGTGTGATCTTCCGGGAGGACGGCTACATCCTCACCAACCACCATGTGGTAGCCGGGGGCAAGAGCTGCACGGTGCTGCTGTCCGGAGGACGGCCCTATGCGGCGAAGTATATCGCCAGCGACGCCGGGTACGATCTGGCGGTGCTGAAGATCAATGCGGAGGAGGCTCTTCCCTTTGCGGAATTTGGAAATTCCGACGCTTTGTCCGTAGGCGACCCTGTGTACGCCATCGGTACGCCCCTGGACATTGAGATGGGCGGCACCTTCACGGATGGTATCGTTTCCTCCGTCAACCGGGAGATCCAGCTTACCAGCCGGACCTCCATGCCGCTGATCCAGACCAATGCGGCGCTGAACAACGGCAACTCCGGCGGCCCGCTCATCGACAGTTACGGGCAGGTAGTGGGTATCAACTTTATGAAGCTGTATGCCCGATATTCCACGGTGGAGGGTCTTGGCTTTGCCATTCCCTCCGTGCAGGCGGAGCGGGTGGTCAATGATCTGCTGATCTACGGCGAGCCTCAGCCGGAGCCGCTGCTGGGCGTTTCCGTTCTGCAAGTGCCGGACCAGCTGGCGGAGCACCTGTGGGGCATTCAGGTGAAGGAGGTCACGGCGGGCGGCGCGGCGGATCGGGCCGGCGTCCGGGCCGGGGATTATCTTCTGGCGGCGGACGGCAAGGAGACCCTCAGCAGTGCGGATCTGCTGCGGGCTCGGTGGCAGCACCATGTGGGAGACGAGATGACGTTGACCCTTTGGCGCCGCGGCGAGATCCTGACGGTGACGCTGGAACTGACTGAGGCCGTGGAAAAGTGATCCCCTCTAAATGAGACGAATGCCCCCCGGCGGCTGTACTCAGCCGCCGGGGG
>OIEA01000566.1_pt1 | contig 16168 bp, 18 predicted proteins | sample 1581631 | NCBI WGS metagenome assembly OIEA01 (sample SAMEA3882526, study PRJEB24775) | human gut metagenome | biome: human-associated habitat; feature: intestine environment; material: feces | place: Netherlands | collected 2009/2010
TTGCTCTATAATGTCTGCTGTGTTATAATTTAATATATAGACAGCATGGGTATGAGTATTATCCATCAAGCCGATTTGTAATAGTTTTTTGGGGAAAACTTGAATGAAAAAAAGGGCAATTTTTCTTATTGTACTGATTATTATTTTCGGTGTAGGGATTAGTTTCTTTATGTATTTTCCTAAAAGTATTGAAAATGCACTTAATAGAATAAAATATCCCTTTGAGGTAGGAGAGATTTTAGCGTCTCAACAGATTGACGAAAATCTCACCGCTGTTATATATACGAACAAAGAAGAAAAAAGCAATCTTCAAAACGCCATTGTACGAAAGCGAGGCATCTTTTACGATGTCATTGAAACAAACGGTTCCGTGCATATCGAAAAACCAAAGCAACTTGAATCGGGTCAACTTAGAACCCAAGTATTGATTTCTTGGTATGATAAAAGTGATAAATATGTTATTATGGCAGTTGCCTACGATGAAGATGTATCTACCATTACCTATTTAAACCAAGAGTTGATACAGCTAAATGTGAATGGTTATCGCTTATTTTTGGGATACGGAATTGGCGAATATGATGAAATGCACATGTTTGACAAAAACGGAAATTGCCTAGAACAGATTAAGGAATAAACTATATAATAGAGAATCCTACATAGCAGCAGGCGGGAGCATCGTTACAGATGTTCCCGCCTTTGTTATACCTTGTTCTCTTGTTCGGCCTGCTGCTTTGCTTTCCACTCGGCGTATTCCCGCTGCCGTCCCCGTTTACGGGCGACGGAGGGTTCTTTTAAATCGGGGTTGGAGTCTGGGCGAGGAGGAGGATCACCACAACGGCGGCCGCAAAGCCCGCGGCAGCGGCCAAAACCGCGATGCCGGTCCGAAGCCGCTTTCCGGTGGCTCTGCACACCAGCCAGACACACACCATACAGGCTGCGGCTGCCAGCAGGGAGATCCCCAGCCCCTTCCACAGCCACGCAAGCTCATAGAACCATCTCATATCAACTGTCCTCCCCTCTCCGCACAGCCTGTTTCAATTCTTCAAGGTCATGGTCATCCGGATGGGCGAGGGCGCGGTCAAAATTCCGGATCAGTCCGTCCAGATTGGGAGCCGGGTTGGGCTGCTGCTTCATTTTTTCATACCGCTCCCGGACCGCCATGGGCATTTTGCCCTGGCACATATAAGTGCCGATGATCGAATTGCTCTCGTCGATGCTCTCCTTTACCCGATCCAGCACCTTTTGAAAATACGCCTCGCTTTCGCCGAAGCCCGCCGTGCCGAACAGGAAAATCTTCTTGTTTTTCAGGCGCTTTAAAAGCGCAAGCGCCGCTTCATCCGCAGTTCCCTTATCCGTCCAGAAGCCAACATACAGCTTTTCGGATTCGACCGCACCGGCTTCGTCCGTGCCGAAATGATCGCACAGATCCGCCGGAAGGCTCTCCCGGATCGCCTCAGCCAGCAGTCTGGTATTTCCCGTTCTGCTGGAATAAATAATGGAGTAGCGTTCATCGTTCATAAGCGTATCCTCTCTTTGCTTTGATTGTTGGGATGATCCGGTGCGCGTCACTGTTCCGCCAGCCACCGGCAGGCGGAGACCGCAGCCAAGGTGCCGTCCGAAACCGCCGTGGTCAGCTGCCGTACCTGCTTGTGCCGACAGTCGCCTGCCGCAAAAAAGCCCGGTGCGGCCGTTTCCATCCGGTCATTGGTCAGGAGATACCCCTCTTGATCCCGTTCCGCCAGTGCCGCGGCCATTTCCGTATCGGGAACGCGGCCAAAGGCCACGAACAGCCCGCTGACCGGGAGCCGCGTCTCCCGTCCGTCGGCATTTTTCAGCAGAAGGTGTTCCAGCTCTCCGTTGTCGGCGTGGAGATCGGTGATGACCGTATCCGTCAGGATGGTAAGATTTTTCCGTTGGGCCACCTGCTCCACCAGTGCCTGCTCCGCCCGGAAGGTTTTTCTCCGGTGGATCAGTGTCACGCTGCGGCAGCGTTCGGCCAGAAACAGAGCATCCTCAAAGGCGGTGTTACCGCCGCCGGCCACTGCTACGTCCTGTCCGTCGAAAAACGGGCCATCGCACAGGGCGCAATAGCTGACGCCGCGGCCCACCAGTTCTTCTTCACCGGGCAGACCCAGCGTCCGGGGCTTTGCCCCAGCGGCACAAATCACCGCCCGGGCCGACACAGGCCCGTCCTCCGTTTCCAGAAGGAACGTGCCGTCCGTGTTTCGTTCGATCCTCTGTACCCCGCTGAAAGTCAGCTCCGCCCCGGCCGCTTCCGCCTGAGCATACATCCGGTCCCCCAGTTCCATGCCGCTGACCGCGCCAAGGCCTGGATAATTCTCCACCAGCGGCGAGAGGGTAATCTGCCCGCCGAAACCGCTGCCCTCGAATACGGCAACGGAGCGTCCCGCCCGTGCGGCATACAGGGCGGCTGTCAGTCCGGCGGGACCGCCGCCGATCACAGCAATATCCATCATTGGGCGTACTCCCGGAGGAACGCCTTGATCTGGGCTGCACCCACATAGAGAGTGGGTTCCTCTCCCCAAGCCACCAGCGTGGGGGCCTGCCGCAGGCCAAGTGCCTTTGCCTCCTCCGCATACTGTGCGGCATCCTTTTCCTCATAGGGAACGCCCGCCTTTTGCAGCAGCGGCTTCACCGCCCGGCAGTTGGGGCAGGTGGCCGTGACGAAGAGCGTGTAACGGTCTGCTTTCCCCGAAACAGGCGCGGCCTCTTTCATTTCTTTCGCCGGAGCGGCTGCATGGGGCTGCGCCGCACCGCTCACCTGATAGGTTTTTCTGTCCTGATACTCCTGACTCTTGCCGTCGTTCCAGTTCTGCACCGGGCGGTAGTAGCCGGTGATGCGGCTGTAAACCTCCGTTTTCCGTCCGCAGATGGGGCAGGTGAACTGCTCCCCGGCCAGATAGCCGTGGTCTGCGCAGACGGAATAGGTGGGAGACAGCGTATAGTACGGCAGCTCGTAGTTCTCCGCGATCTTACGGACCAGCGCCGCCGCTGCCCGCCAATCGGGCAGCTTTTCGCCCAGGAAGGTGTGGAACACCGTGCCGCTGGTATAGAGGGTCTGGAGCTTGTCCTGTACGTCCAGGGCGGCGAACACGTCCTCCGTGTAGCCCACAGGCAGGTGGCTGGAATTGGTGTAGTAGGGCGTCCCGCCCTCGTGGGCGGTGATGATATTGGGGTACTGTGCCTTATCGTGCTTGGCAAGGCGATAGGAGGTGGACTCGGCAGGGGTGGCCTCCAGATTGTAGAGGTCGCCATACTGCTCCTGATAATCGCTCAGCCGCTCCCGCATGTGCTTCAGCACCCGAACGGCAAAGTCCTGCGTCTCCTCATGGGTGAGGTCCTTGCGGAGCCAGTTGGCGTTCAGGCCCGCCTCATTCATGCCGACGAGACCGATGGTGGAAAAGTGATTGTCGAAGCTGCCGAGATAGCGTTTGGTGTAGGGGTACAGCCCCTCCTCCATCAGCCGCCCGATGGTAGTGCGCTTGATCTTCAGACTGCGGGCAGCAATGTCCATCATGTGATCCAGCCGGGCGAAGAAATCCGCTTCATCCTTGGCAAGATAGGCGATACGGGGCAGATTGATGGTCACAACGCCCACGGAGCCGGTAGACTCGCCGCTGCCGAAGAAACCGCCGCTCTTTTTCCGCAGTTCCCGGAGATCCAGGCGCAGGCGGCAGCACATGCTGCGCACGTCGCTGGGCTCCATGTCGGAGTTGATGTAGTTGGAGAAATAAGGCATGCCGTATTTGGCGGTCATCTCAAAGAGCAGCCGGTTGTTCTCCGTCTCGGACCAGTCAAAGTCCTTGGTGATGGAATAGGTAGGGATGGGATACTGGAAGCCGCGGCCGTTGGCGTCGCCTTCGATCATGACCTCGATGAATGCCTTGTTGATCATGTCCATCTCCGGCTGGCAGTCGCCATAGGTAAAGCTCATGGGCTTGCCGCCCACGATACAAGGCTGACCGGCCAGATCGGCGGGTACGGTCCAGTCCAGAGTGATGTTGGAGAACGGGGCCTGTGTGCCCCAGCGGCTGGGGGTGTTAACGCCATAGACAAAGCTCTCGACGCAGTGCTTGACTTCATTATAGCTGAGCTTATCCATCCGGACAAAGGGGGCAAGATAGGTATCAAAGCTGGAAAATGCCTGCGCACCCGCCCACTCGTTCTGCATAATGCCCAGGAAATTCACCATCTGGTTGCATAGGGTAGCCAGGTGTTTGGCCGGGGCGCTGGTGATCTTCCCCGTCACACCCCCCAACCCTTCCTGAATGAGCTGCTTTAGGCTCCAACCGGCGCAGTAGCCGGTGAGCATAGACAGATCATGGATATGGAGGTCCGCGTTGCGGTGGGCGCTGCCGATCTCCTCGTCATAAATTTCGCTGAGCCAGTAATTGGCTGTGATGGCGCCGGAGTTGGACAGGATCAATCCGCCCACGGAGTAGGTGACGGTGGAGTTTTCCTTTACCCGCCAGTCGGACACCCGCAGATAATCGTCCACCAGCTTTTTGTAGTCCAGAATGGTGGAGCTCATGTTCCGCAGCTTTTCCCGGTTCTTGCGGTAGAGAATGTAGGCCTTGGCCACTTCCGCGTAGCCGGCACGCTGAAGAACGGCCTCCACGCTGTCCTGAATGGTCTCCACATCGATCCGGCCATCCCGGATCTTATCGGCATAATCCGCCGTGACCTGCAAGGAAAGCAGGTCGATCACATCCGGGGCATAGGGAATATGGGTGGCGTCAAAGGCTTTCATAATGGCACTGGAGATACGGTTGAGACTGAATTCGGCAACATGGCCGTCCCGCTTGATGACTTGATACATGGTCCTCTTCTCCTTTTCTCTATTGTCCACGGATCTGTGTGCTGGGAATATCAGGCAAAACGCTGTCCCGCAGCGCTTCGATCTCTTCTTTTGTCAGGGGCTTCATGCCGCTGCCCACCAGTTCGCCGGAGTCCACAAAGGGTTGAAGGAAATAGCGCTTCGCACCCTTGAGCCAACGGCCGATCCCGGCCATCTCCTCCGGTGTGTGCAGCGGTGCGCAGACGGTGGTGCGGAACTCATAGTCCACGGCGCCCGCCATCAGCAGTGCGGCACTCCGCTTCACCGGTCCCAGAAGATCCACGCCGCCGCAGGTCTCCGCATAGCGGTCCGGGCTGTTCTTGATGTCCATGGCAGCATAGTCCAGCAGCCCCTCCTGCGCCAGCGCTTCCAGCATGTCGGGGTTGGTGCCGTTGGTGTCCAGCTTCACGGCAAAGCCCAGCGCCCGGATCTGCCGCAGCAGCGCCGGAAGGTCCTCGTACAAGGTCGGCTCCCCGCCGGTGACGCACACGCCGTCCAGCTTTCCCCGGCGGGTCTCCAAAAAGGCCAGAAGCTTCTCCGTGGAAAGGCCGCCGGTCGCACGGTCCGGCAGGACCAAAGCGGGATTGTGGCAGAAGGGGCAGCGCAGATTGCAGCCGGGCAAAAACACCGTGCAGGCCACTTTGCCGGGGTAGTCCAGCAGCGTTACCTTTTGCAGTCCGCCGATCCGCATACGCATCTCTCCCTCCCGCTGATCGTCTCTTAGAGTTTAAGTATATAATGGCGGGCCCGTTCTGTCAACCGCGAAAGCACAAGATATTGTGTCTATCGCAAAATAATAGTACTAAATAAAATCCATCATATTCAAGCTGACCGTGATCGCACAGTCTCCAGCAAATCTGCGGAACAGCAAGCAGGCACCTGAAGCAAAAACCGGGACATCCTGTTGGATATCCCGGTTTTTGTTGATCCTTCTAAAATCATGCTTGAATTTACAAAAAAGGTACACGCCTCAAAACACGTTTATTTTTCACCGTCCGCTTTCGGTGCTCCCTTCTCCTGCCCTGCCAGATGCTTTTCCAGGGCGGACTGCCTGGCAAGGATGGCGTTTACTTTATCGTAGAGATCCTCGATCATAATTTCCGTTTTGAGATTCACCCTGTAATCGTTTTCGGCACGGCGGCGGTCCTTTTCCTCCTGCCGGTTCTGGCTCATCATAATGAGCGGCGCCTGAATGGCCGCCACGCAGGAGAGCACCAGATTCAGCAAAATAAAGGGAAAGGGATCGAAGGCCTTTGCCGCCAGCAGTGTATTGACCACCATCCAGAGGATCAGCACGCCGGTGAAGGAAAAAATGAATGCCCAACTCCCCGCAAATTTCGCGATGGCGTCCGCCGCCCGCTGACCGAGGGTGTATTTTTCCTTCTCACCCGCGGGATTTTCGGAAATTTTGCTGTCCGCCAGCAGGTTCAGCACTTCCTCGTCCGTCATGTCATGGCGGATATCCTTGAGAACTTCTCTTAAAAGCTTTCGGTTTTCTTTCATCGTGATATCATCCTTTTCTGTTTGCAAAAATTCCGGCATATTACGCTTCAGCTTGCGGCGCACTGAGGAAGAAATCCGGTCCCTTGGTTTCAAACAGGATGAGGGATACGCCCAGCAGCAGGTCGGCATGGAGGGACGGGTCATCCAGAGGAATGTCGAAATCCTCCTGCAACCTGCGGATGCGGTAAAGCACCGTGTTGCGGTGGGTGTAGAGCGCGTCGCAGGTCTTTTTCAGAGAGCGGCAGCAAATCAGGTAATAGTAGAGCGTTTCGCAGTATTGCGTGTTCTTTTCCCGGTCATGGGCGACCAAGCGGCGCAGTTCTACGGAGATCAGACCTCCGCGCCCCTCCAGATTTTTCAACAACAGGGGTGTGCGAAGCTGCGCCACAGTGCAGACCCACTCTCCGTGAAAGCGCTCATCCCGCATCAGCTCCAGCGCTTCCCGCGCGGTTGGATAGAGCTTGGGAAGGTCGAAAAGCTCGTCCAGCGGCTCGGAGATGAGGACCTTAAGGTGGAATTCCTCCGCCAGATCATCGAACGCCTGAGCACCCTCGTCCTCGTGCAGGAACAGGAACACATCGCCCTTGTACAGAAAGGGGTGGCTGTCCGGAAGCCGCGCCTCCAGTGCCTCCTTCAACCGGCGCTTCCCGGCGTAAACGCTGCGATAGGCCGTCAGGTCCACCAATGCGAAGGTCCGCGGGTGGAAGTCCGCAAGGTAGGTATTGGCGGCCTGAAGCTGAAAATACGCAGCAGAGGAAAAGCCGCCGTCCAGCAAATGCATGAGTATGTCCTCTGCGGTCTCAAAGGGCTTGTCCTGCCGGCTGGCCTCCACAAACAACTGCTTGGCGAGGATGCGCTCCACCAGTTCCCATGTCTGAGCGGGAATTTTTTCCAGATGTCCGTCCGTGTCCACGCAGATGAGGCAGCCAAGCTGGACCCCCGCGCTGACAAGGAGCGCAAACCGCCGGGGATACGGACTGCCCGGCAGTTGTAGAAAGTCCGCCCGCCCTTCCGAAAGGGCCGGGCTTCTGCTGATAAGCACACCGGCTTCATAGGTGATCTCGCCGCAGCTCACAACGTTTTGAAAAAGCTCATCGGAGAATCCCTGCGGCAGGCGGTATGCCGCCACATGAAAGGTATCGTCCAGCACCAGCAGCGGACAGTCCAGAATCTTGCCTGCGCTTTCCGCCAGTTGTCTGAGATCATCCTGTGCGAAGAATTCCTCCAGCAGCGTCTCAGCGCCGCAGGTCTCCCACTGTGCGTCTCCCATCGCCCTCAGCCCCTTTCCACTTGTGCTTTCAGCACAAGCATCTCTTTTTTTATTGTACCCACAGTTTCTTGTTTTTGCAAGGAAAAAAGATAAACTATACAGCAGAAAGAGGGAAAAAGGAAGCAGCCAGGGTGATGTGCAGCAACTGGTGCACATTCCGAGTATGGCAGCCGATGGGTCGAAGATCGCCGCAGGCAGTGTTTGCTTGTGCGATCAGAACGTGCCGCCCTTTTTCCGCGATTCAATTTTGTAATTTCATCTCGAATGGAGGAATTATTATGGTACCCAGCATCTATGGTGAAAACATGTTTGACGATTTCTTTGACAACAGTTTCTTCGGCGGTCACAGCCCCCTGTTTGGCAAGCACGAGAGAAACCTGATGAAGACCGACATCCATGAAACGGATGACGCCAAGGCTTACCGCTTCGCGGTGGAGCTGCCCGGCTTCCAGAAGGATGAGATCCATGTGGATGTGAAGGACGGCTATCTGACCGTCAGCGCCCAGAAGGGTCTGGACAAGGACGAAGAGGACAAGAAGGGCCGCGTTCTGCGTCAGGAGCGCTATGCCGGTGCCTGCTCCCGCAGCTTTTATGTGGGTGATGTGAAGGCCGAGGATGTGAAGGCCAAGTATGAATCCGGTGTGCTGACCGTCCTGATCCCCAAGAAGGAGCCCAAGAAGATCGTTTCCGGCACCTCTGTCATCGTCGAATAAACAGCTTCGGCGCGCTGTTGTGCGCCGGATGCGAGGCTGCTGAAGCAGCTATGCGGCTTGCCGTCTGCTCATCAACAGGCGGCAAGCCGTTTTATCTAAAATTATATCATGGAGAACCGCCGATGAAAGAAGACCACCGCCCGCAGGAGATCTGCGCGATTTGGATCGACCACACAAACCGGATCATCTCATTCCGCAAGGAAGATGGTTTTGAGCCCCGCGCCTTTCTCTCACCAGATGAACAAATGCAGTATGCACTGGAAAAATGCTCCAACGGCTGCCGGGTCCAATGACCGGCTGTGAATTCCGCATGCGGAAGTATGCGCATTTCTGCAATGTTCCGTCCCCCCTTCTCATGAACCGCAGCAGACAGGATGATTTCATCAGAAATCATCCTGTTTTCATATCAGGGCGGCAGTCTTGAGCCGCGAAGGGTACTTCTGAGCAAGTTGATGCTTGACAAAAACAGTGGAAGATGGTGCACTATAATTGTAGAATTTTACCATGACCGAAGTCAGTCTTGTCATGATTCCGCAAAATGAGGAGGGAATGTAATTTGAAAAAGCTGCTGATCTGTCTCGCGCTTCTCTGCATCTTTCCTCTGATTTTTTCCGCGTGTTTCTCCAAACGGAACGGCGGTTCCGACGATCCCGGTGATTTTGCCGACCACGGAGGTGCGCCTATGGAGTCCCAGCATTTTTCCCTGTCGGAAAGCGGTATGTCCGCGCAGAGCTATGTCTACGAGGGATATAAAACAGAGACCGGCGTCCATTTAGGGCATTTTATCCGCTCGGAATACTGGGACAACACGGTTTCCGGTAATGTAAGCCGTCATTATCGAAAGTCTCCGAGGTGTGAACGGGTATGAATTTTACCCGGAGGACGGCTCGACTCTGTACGAAGAGGAAGCGTGGGAGCTGTCGGAGCAGGCCCGGAGTCTTTGGCTGCGCCTCACCTTCGCCGGGGAGTATTCCGAGGGCATGAGTCCCGTCCAAATTCAGGGGCGGAAGTACCTGCCCATGTTCCCCGCCCGGGACGGCGTCTACACCATTGAACAGGTTTGAGAAAAATTCTTAGCGGTCTTTTCCGAGGAATTTACGGATAAGACCCTGAATGCCGCCATTGCGAGCAAAGATCTGCTTGAATATAACGGCAACGTCTATGCGGCGTACAGGAAAAACAGGGGCGAGACCTCCTACAACAGCTGGGCGGATCTCGTCCGGGATGACGGTAATGGGAAATTCACGGTGGTGATGGGTGTCAGCATGCCGCCGGACGGCAGCACAGTCTACGTGGAGCTGCCGACTGAAAAAAACGCGGCAGGCAAGTTCGTATTTACGGATTATCCCTACTGGGATCAGTCGGAATGATGTCTGAACCTTCACCTGACGTGAACATAGGCATAAAGCTTCATGCATGAGCAACGCATCACGAACATGCACAAATGCCAGTGCATGAAGTTCTCGTGCATTATTTCCGGTTGCCCCGCAGGGGGCGAGGAAATGGCACATTTCTTATTATACTATGCTTTTGCATCGCAAAATAAGGGAGGACGAAAACGTCCTCCCTTTTCTGCATCCACTTTGCAGATTTACGTCTGGCACGGTGAGTTGTGCAGTTTATGCCTTCTCTCTGCGGGCCATGGCGGCGATATCGCCCACGCCGTCCAGCACGATGCTGGGGCGGTAGGCGTAGGTCTTGAGGGTCTCCCGCGTGGAAACGCCGGAGAGCACCAACACCGTGGACATACCGCTCTCCATGCCGGAGATCACGTCGGTATCCATACGGTCGCCCACCATCACCGCCTCACCGGAGTGGCAGTTCAGCTTTTTCAGCCCCGTCCGCATCATCAGCGGGTTGGGCTTGCCGCAGAAGTAGGCCTGCTTGCCCGTTGCCATCTCAATAGGTGCGATGAGGGCACGGCAGGCAGGGGCGATGCCGTTTTCAATGGGGCCGGAGACATCGGAGTTGGCACCGATGAGCTTGGCCCCCTGCATCACCAGATTTGTGGCTTTCGTGAGGGTGTCAAGCGAATAGCTGCGCCCCTCGCCTACCACCACATAGTCGGGGTTCACATCGTTCATGGTGATGCCTGCGTCATAGAGGGCGTTGAGCAGTCCCGCCTCGCCGATGGCAAACACGGAGCAGCCCGGTGCCTGCTCCCGCAGGAAGGCGGCGGTGGCCAGTGCGCTGGTATAGAAGTGCTCCTCCGGCACATCAAGGCCCATGCGGGCCAGCTTCTGGTTCAGCTCCCGGGGCGTATAGCCGCTGTTGTTGGTAAGAAAGAGATATTCCTTGTCCTCATCATGCAGCCACTGAATGAACTCCGCCACCCCCGGCAGAATGCGGTTGCCGTGGTAGATGACGCCGTCCATATCGCAGATGAAGCCTTTTTTCTCGTTAAAATTGATGGGAGTCTCCATGTTGTTCCTCCTGCCCTTCTTGTTAATATTCCATCTTCTTTTACTGTATCATGCAAGGAATCGGATTTCCATCAAGAAACGGTAAATTTTTCGGCATGATTCTGTTTACCGCACAATGCCTGCGGCCTTACCGCCGCAGCAACTTCAAAAGCTGGATGACCACCATGGAGCCGAAGGCCAGTCCTACGATGGCCCCCACCATCCCAGCGGATAGGGGAGCAACAGCGAACAGCGGTTCCAGCGCGGGAACCAGCAGCACCAGCCCCAAGAGCAGAGCACCGATGGCAAAGGCACCCAACAGGGCACGGTTGTTCCAGAAGTGGCGGGTCAGCAGCACCGGATGCTGGGATTTGCAGCTAAAGCCGTGGAACAGTCGGCTCAGGCACAGGGTGGAGAAGGCCATAGTCTGTCCGGCAGCGGCGCCGCCGGCGTTCAGCCCCAGATAGAAGGCCGTGACGGTGGCGGCGGCGATGACCAGTCCTTCGATGCCCACGCTGAACAGGAAGGGTTTGGTCAGGATGCCTTCGTTCCGGGGCCGGGGCTTTTCCGACATGACCTCGTCGGTGTGAGGCTCCAGCCCCAGCGCAATAGCGGGCAAGGAGTCCGTCAGCAGGTTGATGAACAGCAGGTGCACTGCCGCGAAGGGCACGGGCAGTCCCATCAGAGAGGCGTAGAGCACCGTTAAAATGCCCGCCGTATTGCCGGAGAGCAGGAACTGAATGGCCCGCTTGATGTTTGCATACACGTTCCGGCCATTCTTCACGGCTTTCACGATGGTGGCGAAGTTATCGTCCGCCAGCACCATACCGGCAGCATCCTTGGCCACCTCCGTTCCCGTGATGCCCATGGCAACGCCGATGTCCGCCTGCTTGAGAGCGGGGGCGTCATTGACACCGTCGCCGGTCATGGCTACCAGATTGCCCCGCTGCTGCCACGCCCGGACGATGCGGATCTTATGCTCCGGGGACACACGGGCGTAGACACTGACCTTTGGCACGAAGTCCTGCAATTCCTCGTCGCTCATGCTGTCGATGACCGCGCCCTCCACGGCCTCCGTGCCGTCCCGCAAAATGCCGATCTCACGGGCGATGGCCGCCGCCGTGATTTTGTGGTCGCCGGTGATCATAATGGGGCGGATGCCGGCGCGGATGCACTCCGCTACTGCCGCCTTGGATTCCTCCCGGGGCGGGTCCATCATGGCGATGAGGCCGAGGAAGGTCAGGCCGTTTTCATCCGCCAGAGTGATGGCCGTGCTGTCCACGCTGCGGCAGGCGAAGGCCAGCACCCGCAGGCCCTCGTTGGAAAACTGTTCGTTGACCTGTTCGATCCTCGTCCGTTCCTCCGGCGTCACCACGCAGCGGTCCAGCAGCACGTCCGTCGCGCCCTTGGTGACCAGCATCAAGCCCCCCGCCAGCTTGTGGACCGTGGACATCATTTTCCGGTCGGAATCAAAGGGGATCTCTGTCAGACGGGGCCAACGGTCCCGGACAAGATCCTCGTCAAAGCCGTTGGTCTCCCCCAGCCGCACCAGTGCCGTTTCCGTGGGGTCGCCGATTTCCGTATCCCCGCTGATGACCGCGTCGCTGCACAGCAGGGCCGTCCGCAGCAGCGGCTCCTGTAACGGGTCCCGGAAGTCCGCGTCCTTGGCGTCGATCACCTCGCCTCCGGTGTAGAGCTTGCGCACCGTCATGCGGTTCTGGGTCAGCGTACCGGTTTTATCCGAGCAGATGACCGACACGCTGCCAAGCCCCTCCACCGCCTGCAAATGGCGGATGATGGCGTTTTCCTTGGCCATTTTCCGGGTGCCGAAGGACAGCACGATGGTCACGATGGAGCTGAGGGCCTCCGGGATAGCGGCCACCGCCAGCGCCACGGCAAAGAGGAAGGCGTTCATCACGTTTTCGTGCCGCCACAGCACGCTGACGCCAAACAGCACTGCGCAGATCACCAGAATGATGATCGACAGCTTTCTGCCGAACTGATCCAGACTGACCTGAAGCGGCGTTTTCCGCTCCTCCGTGTTTTTCAGAAGCTGGGCGATCTTGCCCATCTCTGTGTCCATGCCGGTGGCCGTCACCAGAAAGCGGCCCCGCCCATAGGTGGCAAAGCTGCCGGAAAACACCATGTTCTTCCTGTCGCCCAAGGCCGTTTCCCCACTGAGCGGCTCCGTATCCTTTTCCACCGGCAGGCTTTCGCCGGTGAGGGCACTCTCCGCGCACTTCAGACTGGCACACTCCAACAGGCGTCCGTCGGCACAGACGGAATCTCCCGCCTCCAATATGACCACATCACCGGGAACCACCTCTCGGCCGGGGATCTGTACGATCTGACCGTCCCGCAGTACCTTGGCGGTGGGGGCGGACATCTGCTTCAGGCTATCCAGCGATGCGGAGGCCTTGACGGTCTGAACGGTGCCCAGAATTGCGTTCATGGTGATGACCGCCAGAATGACGATCATACTCTCTACGTCCCCCATACAGGCGGAGATGACGGCGGCCAGAATGAGGATCAACACCAGAAAATCCGCAAACTGCCCCAGAAAAATCTGCCAAACACTTTTTTGCTTGCCGGCGTGCAGTTCATTGGCACCGTATTTCAACAAACGGAGCGCCGCATCCTCCTGTGATAGGCCGGTCTCCCGGCAATCCAGTTTCTGGAACAGCTCCACGCGGGATTGTTCCCAAATGTTCTTTTCCTGCTTCATGTACTGTGTCTCCTTTCGGCGGACGCAAAAAAGGCGAGCCCTTTTGCGTCAATGCCTTCACATTGATACAAAAGTCTCGCCATTTCAATCCGCAGCGGAGCCAAACGGCCCGTACTGACGCCAACGGATACACAAAGCTGTGCAAGCTACTCCCTTTTGAACGAAGAATACACGGTTTTCCGCCCGTTGTCAAGACGTGTTTTCGCTAAAAATCGTTAAGATTCTCTCGTGTCCGGACCCACCGAGGAGTCTGTGTCCCCTTTTCTTTTCGATTCAGCAGCTGCCGTTTTCCCTTTCAAACGCTGTCAGCCCCTCTTTTTGCGTACTTTTGGTGCTGTTGCCTGATAGCTTACATCGAGCAGCATTTTGATTTTGTCATCCGCCACACTGCCATCCAGTGCAACGGTAATCCAACTGTCCTTCCGCATATGATAGGCTGGAAAAAAGCCGTTCTCCATCAGCAGCGAGCCTGCCAGAATGGGACCGCATTTCAAGTTGACAGCGTCTATCCGCTCCTCACCTTGCAGTCCGAGCTTGCTTTTCGGCAGATCCATGACCACCGCAAGCCATTTTTGATTGCTGCTGTGGCGGAACACCTCATAATTGGGATATTGGAGCCACGGACGGTCCGCGCTTGCCGGATAGGTTTCCAAGGTGAACGTTTCCAATTTCTTCCGGTCCATGCCTGTATTCTCTATCATTTCACTCATTAGAAGCCTCCATGAATACGTTCTTCCCCGCAAAAGCCAGCTGCTTTCTCTCTGCAATCCTACCTGATTTGAGCCATATTGTCAATTTTTGATAGGTTTCACTGCAAAAAGGCCGTTCGCATTACGGAAGGTGCAGCCGGCTTCTGGTGTGTGATCGATCCAAGTCAAATACCTGCTCGGTAATCACACCGCTGGCGCTGGATCATGGGCGTTTTGGCCGCGTCCTTACAGAACATGCCTGCCCGCTGGCAGATTCCCTGCAGGATCGGCACACAGACGCGCCCTTTTCCGTCAGCCTGTTCAGTCAAAAAAAATCAGATGCACGCCGTGAGACGTGCACCTGATTTTTGCTATCTTTTCTTGTAAACGACCAGCTCCGGGTTTTTGCCGTCTTCCTCATAGGTGCAGACCAGCAGAAAATCCATATTTGCGGCAATGCCGAAGCAGTGGTCGCCGCCAAACTCACATTCCAGCTGGTTGCCGAGGTAGGTCGCCTGATCGTCAAGGAATTTGACGGTTTTTCCGTTGGGAAGGCGGTATGCAAGGTTGATATACTTGCCTACAAGCGCGTTGAGCTTTTCCACCTTGGGCATCCCGTCAATATGCAGATCGTTGAATTCATCCATCAACGTCTGCTTATACTGCGCAAAAGCCTCCGCGCCGCCGAGATTTTCATACCGCTTCCAGTAATTGAGCTTTGGCAGCGTATTCTCCAGGTAGGCCCGCGCCTGTTCGGCGGGAAATTCCTCGCTGGCCATGTTCTGCACGCAGACCTCGATCAGATCGTCTAAATCGTGGTACATATACTCGCCGTCAGCATAGCACCACTTGCAGTACTCCTCATTGAAAAAGCCGTCTGTCTCCCTGCTGATGTCCCCGTCTGCAAGGGGCATCCCGCAGCATTGACAGATAAGCTGTCTCGGTGAGCCGAGCAGCGTATTGATGGAGACATCAAAGAGTTTCGAGAGCAGCTTCAATGTCTCAATATTCGGCGTTGTTTCACCGTTTTCCCAGCGGGAAACCGCCTGACGGGTCACAAACACCTTTTCCGCAAGCTCGTCCTGTGACAGTCCCATCTTTGTCCTGAGTTCCAGAATCATATCCTTTGTATCCATACGATCATCACCTCACGGTCATCATACCCCAAAGTTATCGGTATGACAAGCAACCTGCTGTTGCGGAATGCATGGTGATCGAATACGCTGCCCTTGCGGGTAACGCGGCACAGCGGTACATCATGATCGTTTCCCAATTATATGCAAAAGGCTCTCTGGCAATATGCCAGAGAGCCTTTTATGCGGAGAGAGTATGGTAAGAGTAAAAACAGAAAACGGATATGTAACCTCAGTTGTTTTCCTGAGTCGCTGCTGCATTTGAGCTTGTACCCATACAAGACGAGATTACATCAGAAAGCAAGGTTTGCTTTCACACCAATTTCACGTTTCGTGCTGATTCTGACCGACAATTACTGCTCAGCCAGATGCTTGTATTTGGCATAGCGCTGAGCGCAGAACTCCTCGGCCTCGGCAAACAGGACCTTGGCAGTCTCGGGGAAGGTTCTGGTCAGAGAAGCGAAACGGGTCTCGCCCATCATGAAGTCCAGCAGCTGGCCATTGGGCTCCTTGCTGGTCAGGATGAACGGATTCTTACCCTCAGCCTTCAGCTCGGGCACATAGCGACACAGGGGCCAATAGCCGCACTCGCTGGCCAGCTTCTCCTCCAGCTGAGCCTGGCTCATGCCCTTGGAGATACCGTGGTTGATGCAGGGAGCGTAAGCGATGATAATGGAGGGACCCTTTTAGGCTTCGGCTTCCTTGAATGCCTTGAGCACCTGGTTCATATCCGCACCCATGCTCACGCTGGCGACGTATACATAACCGTAGGTCATGGCCATCGCGCCGAGGTCTTTCTTGCGGATACGCTTGCCGGCCGAAGCGAACTTGGCGACGGCACCCACGGGCGTCGATTTCGACGACATCATTCAGAT
>OIEA01000583.1_pt1 | contig 15757 bp, 10 predicted proteins | sample 1581631 | NCBI WGS metagenome assembly OIEA01 (sample SAMEA3882526, study PRJEB24775) | human gut metagenome | biome: human-associated habitat; feature: intestine environment; material: feces | place: Netherlands | collected 2009/2010
ATAGACCATGCGGAAGAACTTCGGCATCATCTCGATCGGATACAGGCCGGAAGCGCCTGGAATCTGCACGATCACCAACGCCACGCACAGGCCCTTGCCGATGTGCATGAACGTGGTGGACAGCGCGTACGTGATGCTCAGATATACCAGCGATGTGATCATGCCGGTCAGTATGAACAGTGGCGCGCAAGCCGTCTGCACGCCGAGTATCAGATCGCCAACGGTGCAGATCGCGCCTTGAATGACGCCCATCGTGCCGAGCAACAGGTATCGGGCCAGATACTTTTCGGTTGCGGTCGGATCGAGACCCTCAAGCCCCTCGTCGTCCACCTCCACTTTGTAGATCACCACAAAGGCGAACGCGCCCACCCACAGTGCCAGATTGGTCATCAGCGGAGCCATGCCGGAGCCGTAGGAGTTGACGGGATACACGTTCTTCGTGTCGATTACGGTCGGGGACTCCATGAACGAGGCGATCTTATCCGCGTCAAGCGAACCGCTGCCGGTCAACGATGCGAGCAGATCCGCAGTGCCCAGCGCCTTCAGGTCGGTGCTGACGGTGGTGAGCTTCGTCTCCATCTTCGCCAGCTGCTGGTCGGTTTGCTCAAGGCCGATGCGGGCGTCTGACGCCACTTGGTCGAGTTGGTCGAGCACGATGTTGGTTTGCCTGACCACGCTGTCCTGGCTGGTCACGGTGCCGGCAAGTGTTCCGGCCGTCCCAGCCAGCGAGCCCAGCGCGGAATTCAGTCGCGGCAGTGCGCCTGAATTGATGGCGTTGCGCGCCATGCCTGCGCTTTTGAGCGAGTTCTGCGTGCCTATGTTGAAATCGGTGGACAGTTTGGATACGCTGCCGGCTGTGGCCTGTGTGTTCTCGCTCAGGGTTTTGAGGTCGGCGAGTGTTCCGGCTGCCGTGTTGTTGGTATTCTCCAGTTTGCTGATGATTTGCTGGTATTGTGCGTTGTCGCTGGCGGATTTGAGCTTCTCGAGCAGTTTCGCATTGCTGTCGGTGATGTTTTGCATGCCGGTCACCGCCTGCTGTGCCGATCCACTTGCCGCGGATATCGCCGACGAGATCTGGTTGATGTTGGCTGTGGATTGCGCCGTCGCTTGGGAAACAAGTCCGGATCCGGTTTCCAGCGCGCTGTTGGCGTTGGACGAAAGCGTGTTGAGCTGGGTTTGCGCTGTGCCGATGGCGGTGGATGCGCCTGCTAGTCCTCTGCCTGCGCTCGCCGCGGCCAGCTGCACGTCGTTCAGGGCATTGCGTGCTGCTTTTGTCTGCTGTGGCACATTGGCTAACTGGGTGTCGAGATCCGCGATTGCGGAGCGGATCGTGCCTACGTTCCGCTTGGTGTTGTCGAGTTCGCCGATGGTTTCGTTGGCGATGGTGTTGGTGTTGCCGCTGATGGTGCCGTTGGCCGAGTTGACGGCTTTGACGAGCACGTCGCTGACGGTGGAGACGAAGGTGTTGTTGACGGTGCGGTCGACCACGGTCGCGCCTTGGTCGGTGATTTTCGGCGAAATCGGACTCGCCTTCTCGTTCACGTAATATTCGAGCGTGGGGCGATGCTTGCTGTTGGTGACGACGTTGGCCAGATCTTCGCTGAAGTCGGAAGGGATGACGATTGCGGCGTAGCAGTCGCCCGACTCCACCGCTTCCATCGCGTTGGCTTTGCCCATGAACTCCCAGCCGAGCTGGTCGTTGCTCTTCAGCGTGCCTTCGATTTGATCGCCGAGATTGACTTTGCCAAGCAGCGCGTTGTCTGTGCCTTCGTCCATGTTGGCCACGGCCACTTTGATGCTGTCCGTGTTGCCATAGGGATTCCAGAACCCGTAGATGTTGAACCATGCGTATAGCGGGGGAATGAGAATCAGGCCGATCATAATCACCCAAGCGGCGGGTACGGTGACCAATCGTTTGAAGTCACGGCGCAGGATCTGCAGTACGTTGTGCATTGTCTCTCCGGTTTGGCGAATCAATTCCCTTATATGGCGATACGTGTTCCGTAGCGCTACGCGGTTCGTATCGTATACCGTGCTCTTGGACAATCGCCATCGCGTTTCATGGATGGCGGAAATCGGGTCGAGTACTGCGGCAAAGCCTCGGCAAAACCATCGCCGGCTGACGTAGCCCCTTCTGCTCACGTCCGTGACAAATCGCCATTTCTGTATGTCCGTGAGCGAAAGGTGGTAATAAATCGCTATTTTCCGTCCGTATTTATACCCCCCATTCGCTCACGATGCGCTATACATCGCCATTTCTTGCGGACGTGAGCGAAAGGTGGTGTGCGAATGGCGATTGCAGCCAGCTGACGTCCCCCTCTTTTGCTCGCGTCCGCCAATAATCGCACCTGAACCGCTTTTCTTGCGGCGGATATTGCCTACGTTTGGTAGCGTGGGCTGAAGGAAGGAGCGGCATATGAGCGAAACCGCACAATCTGAATCACGATCCGAGGATTCCGCCGCGGGCAAGACGGATGGAGAAATCAAGGCGATTGCCGCCGAAACCGAAATCGCGGCTATCGAAGAAGGCGGAAAGCAGGGCACTGGCGAAGTCGGCAATCCCGCTGACCGTCGTCTGCCGTTAATCGTTCGCATTTACGGCATCGTCATGCTTATTGAAGGCGTGGTGACGCTGCCGATCATCGTGCTGTCGTGCCTGTACGTCGTGCAGGCCGTGCTTTCCGGCGATATGACGTTCGACGCGCTGAGCCTCACCACGATTCTGTCGGCGATTCACGCGGTCGTGCTGATGGTCACCACCGCGTGCCTGACGGTGTTCGGCGTGCTGCTTTTCAGGAACAAACGCCGGCACATCGCGCAATGGACGTACCTGCTGATTCCGCTTACGCTCGCCGAAGGCCTGCTGTCGCTGGCGTTGAAGGGGCTTGGCCTGAACCTTGTCAGCCCGGCTGTCCAGCTTGTCGTGCTGATCGCCCTGCACATCACCGCCGACCCATCGCTGCGGGAGGAGCGCCGGCTGCAGTTCGCGTTGCGGCGCATGGACGCCCGCAGCGCGTATGAGAACGCCGCCTCCCAAGGCATGGCCGGCCGCGACCTGACCGGCAAAGGCTATATTTCGCTGGATTTCTTCAATCTGTTCTGGCTGTTCACCATTGGTTGTGTGTTCGGTTTGGTGATCGAAACCATCTACCATTTCATCCTGTTTGGCGAATACCAGGATCGCGCAGGCTTCCTGTGGGGGCCGTTCTCGCCGATTTACGGCTTCGGCGTGGTGATCGTCACCGTGTTGCTCAACCATTTGTGGCAGTCGAATTGGTTGCTGATTTTCTGCTCAAGCGCGGTGATCGGTGGCGCGTTCGAATATTTCACCAGCTGGTTCATGCAGGCCGCGTTCGGTATTCGCGCATGGGATTACACGGGGCAATGGCTTTCGATTGACGGGCGTACGTCCGGCAAATACATGTTCTTCTGGGGTATCCTCGGCTTGATTTGGGTCAAGTTGATTTTGCCGCGATTGTTGCGATTGATCCAGCGTATTCCGTGGAAGATTCGCTATTCGCTGACGCTGGTCTGCTTCATTTTCCTTTTCGTCGACGGTGTGATGACGCTGATGGCCCTTGATGCTTGGTATTCCCGCATGGCTGGGGTTGCGCAGAATTCGCCCGTTTCGCAGTTCTTCGCCACGTATTTCAATGACGATTTCATGGCCCACCGATTCCAGACCATGAAGATCGACCCGTCCACTGCCGGTCGTATGTAGGCTGGTTTTTGCGTTTTGCGGGTTTTGCTAAGCGGCTGGTCGGGCGATGTTCCGGCTGGCCGCTTTGCTTTGGGTGGCTGATTTTGAACGATTTCGGACGATTGCAGTGGGGTTTTGTTGCGGGTTTTGCCGCGGGGGATTTGATTCTTCCGGATTATTGCCGTTTGGGATTCGTGCCTTCCGGCTGTCTGGATGCTTGACTGCTGTTGCCGCGCCTACGCCGCGATGCTTTGCGCCAGCTGGCGGATGAGGTCGGGGCGATGTCCGCTCCATGAGGAATTCGGTGAGATGACGACCGGAATTTGCTTGAAGCCGGCGTCCTTGATCTGTTCGAATGTGGACGGATTCTGCGTCAGGTCGACCGCCACATACCGCACGCCCAGTTTGGAAAGTTCCTGTTCGGTGGCCTTGCACTGAGGGTTGCTCGGATTGGTGAAGACGGTCACGGTCATTCTTTTCCTCCCTATGCAAATCGGCTTCCTTTGGTGTGGAAAGCCTTGTCGGCCACGTTTTTTGATTTTGCCTGGCTGAGCAGGCCGTTCATCAGTATACACTACCTGTAGTGGCGTTTCGTACGTTTGCCCACTGTATATAGTGGGGAATTTCCCGTAATACCGAATCTATACGAACAAATGTTCGATATATTCGAGTCTATCATTATCCTCGATTGCACCACGCCGGTTGCATGCGTATGGTCCGTCCGCGAATCGCCCGCGGGCTGTTCGCTATTCATTTCGGAACACATATTGCGATTTCGCTCGTTTTCTTACGATTGTGAGCGAAAGGTGGTGCCGCATAGTGCGGTAGGGGGTATAAATCGCCTTATTTTCCATACTTTTCGGCGCACGTCGCGAAATAATCGACCGAAATTGCGATTCGTGAGCGAAAGAGGGTGCGCGATATGGTGCGTTCCGTATTGAAGTGCTGAGACCTCATCCCGAAACAAATGAAAAAGTCCTGAGAACCATCGGCTTCCAGGACTTCGAACCTGTGCCCCCCGTGGGATTCGAACCCACAACCCACGACTTAAAAGGACGCTGCTCTAACCGTTGAGCTAGAGGGGCAACAGCAACACAGTATACAGCATATTCGGACCAATCGCCACCACGGGCGTCGGACGGGCGTCGAAATGGCCTTCGGAGTGTTGGTGTGCCTACAATCGAAACCATGTCATGTACCACAATTCTTGTAGGCAAAAAAGCAAGTTACGACGGTTCGACCATCATCGCCCGAGATGACGACTCTGGTTCGGGACGTTACGATCCCAAGAAATTCGTAGTCGTCGCACCGCAGGAGCAGCCGCGGCACTACCGCAGTGTGCTCAGCCACGTCGAAATCGACCTTCCCGATAACCCGTGCCGATACAGCATCGTGCCGAACGTGCTACCCAACCGTGGAATCCTTGCGGAAGCGGGCGTGAGCGAACGCAACGTGGCCATGAGCGCCACCGAAACCATCGCCGTCAACGAACGCGTGCTCGGTGCTGACCCGCTGGTCGTATTGCAGCCAGCCGACGAAGCCAATGGTAAGCCGGAAACCCCAGGCGGCATCGGCGAAGAAGACATCATCACCCTCGTGCTGCCGTACGTCAACACCGCGCGCGAAGGCGTGAAGCGCCTCGCTGAACTGCTCGAAACATACGGGACGTACGAATCGAACGGCATCATCATTTCTGACGTGGACGAAATCTGGTACGTCGAAACCATCGGCGGCCACCACTGGATCGCCCGCCGCGTGCCGGACGACAAATGCGCGATCATCCCCAACCAGCTTGGCATCGACTATTTCGATTTTGATGACGCCTTCAGCGACGCACGTGAATTCATGTGTAGCGCCGATCTGCAGGAATTCATCGAAACGCACCATCTTGGGCGCGCGGCGGGTACGCAGGGCGGCATGAACGGCGGCCACTGCAACCCGCGTATCGTATTCGGCACCGCCACCGCGAAGGACCACATCTACAACACGCCTCGCGCCTGGTACATGTACCGCCAGCTCGATCCGGCCGACGCGGAAAACCTTACCCCTGAATCGGACGATATTCCATGGTGTCTCGAACCGGAGAATGCCGTGACCGTCGAGGATGTCGACTTCCTGCTCGGTTCGCACTTCGAAGGCACCCCGTATGACCCGTACGGCACGCAGGGAACTGAGGAAAGCCGCCATCGCTACCGTCCGATCGGCATCAACCGCACCGGACACATGGTGGCCATGCAGATTCGCCCGTACGCGCCCGTCGAAAGCCGTTCGATCATGTGGATTTCGTACGGTTCCGGCGCGTTCACCACGTCCGCCCCGTTCTATGCGAACGTCGACGACACCCCCGCCTACCTGCGCGACACCACGCCGGAAGTCTCCACGGACTGCCTGTATTGGACGAACCGCCTGATTGCAACGCTCGCCGACGCGCACTTCTACGAGACCAGCAACGCGGTCGAGGGCTTCTCGGAAGATGTCCGTTCCTTCGGACACCGTCTGGTGGAACGTACGGATGATGCGCTTGCGATTGGTGGGTCGGCGACTGGGGCTGGTGGCGCTGGTTCTGGTGCCGGTTCTGCGGTTGGCGGTTCTGGTTCTATGTCTGGTGCTGCGGTTGATTCCGGTTCCGATGGGCTTGCTAGTCCTACATCTGTTCCGGCCCGTCTTGCGGCGGCTAACGACGAAATGGCGGAATACCTGCGATCGCGCAATACGAAGCTGCTCGGCGACGTGCTGTACACGTCCAGCAATCTCATGCACAACAGTTTCGCCATGTCGGATCGCTGGAACTAAGCCCGCTGGTGCTTTCCGTGTCCGTTTCTCCCGAATCGGACACACAGGCATCAAAATGAAGCGCTCCTGTGTCCGAATCACCAGAAACGGACACAGGAGCGCCTAGCCGATCGCAATAATCGCAATACTCACGCAATATCGCGTAAACCCTCTATCGCGCGAAACCTGCGAAACCCGCGAAACCCGCGCGAAATCAGTTGAACCCGACCACATGTTCCGCCACGAAATATCCCTTTCGAATCACAAACCGGCCGAGCGAACCATGTAGGTTCAGCGCGCGCGACATCGCCTTCTTACGCACGTCCTTGTAAATCGTCGGCGAATACGCCTCGATATCCGCCCACATGGCCTTCTTCTTCTCGTAATTCTCCGGATCGCGCGACAAAATCATGAAAACGCTCGCGACGGAACTCTGAATCGCCAGAAAATGAATCATATAGCGGTACAGGCCGTCTGGCACCGTACCTCGTTCGGGGGTGGCGCGCACCATGCACTGGTTGACGAGCCGCAGCTGGTCCACGCGTCGGATCATCACGTCCGTCTGCACGCTCTGCCCGTCGCGGCCGATGAAATAGTGGTAGAACGGCGTATCCACGTATTGCAGCGACTTGACCCACGGGAACGGCTGGTACGCGTAGATGAAGTCCACGTAGAACGTGTGTTCCGGCAGCTGCATCTTCGATTCGCGCACCACGGCGGTACGGTAGATCAGCGCGTGCATGAGAATGTATTCGGTCAGGCCGAAATGTCCCAGATCGTCCCAAGTGAGCCGCTTGCCGGGCTCCATGGCGTGACGGAAGTTCACGACGTGCTTGTTGCGCTTGCCCACCTTGTCATACACATAGTTGGTGACGAGCATGTCGAGCGGCTCGTCCTTGCCGACCTCGCCGCGCAGCACGGCCATGACCTGTTCGAGCGATTCCGGGCCGACCCAATCGTCCGCGTCCACGACCTTCACGTACATGCCGCTCGCCGCCGCGATGCCGGTGTTGACCGCGCCGCCGTGGCCCTTGTTCTCCTGATGGATCGCGCGCACGATTCCCGGATTGCGCGCCTCGAACGTCTTCGCCATCTCCAGCGTGCCGTCGGACGAGCCGTCATCCACGATCAGCACTTCGATGTCGTCGTTGCGCTTCGACGCGATCAACGATTCGACGCACCGTTCCAGGTATTCCGTCATGTTGTACGCGGGCACCACGAAGGTGAGCGTCTTCTTCTCCTGCATATTCTTCCTCGGATCGGGCTCGTGTCGGGCCGTGCGGCTGGCCGACCGCTCCGGCCAAAAGCATAACGAAACTAACGTAGCACCATGTGCGGTTCCGGGGCGCGGTTTTGCGCACAAACGGCACCCTGAAATACGCAATCTGCACCTGAAATTTCCCCTAGGGTCATTTCGGGTGACGGTATGTCAGTTTTCGTCAATTGTTGATTGTTTTTGCGATTCGTGCGGGCTTTGCGGTTTTTGCGATTCGTTCGTCTCGTCTGATTCGTTTGATTCGTCTGCCGCTTGCGATTTGCCTACTGCTTGCGATCCGTCCGTCACGGTCGTCCCGTCCGTCGCGTCATCTCCCGCAGCAACCGCCTTCTCCTGCGATTTCGCGGCCTTCTTGCCCTGCTTCTCCTGCTTGGCGATCGCCTTCGCTTCCCGCGCGGCCTGCTTTTCCGCCTCGCGGGCGGCCTTTTCGCTTTCGTAGCGCAGTTCCGGCTTGGCTTCCATGCGGCTCAGCCCATACCATGCCAGGTTCACGATGTGCGCGGCGAGCTGCTCCTTGCTGAGCTTGCGCTGGTCGGCCCAATATTGGCAGGTGTACACGGTCATGCCGATGAGCATCTGCGCGTAATACGGCACGCTTTTGGCCGGCAGATGCTGGCGTTTGAACGCGTCGGTGAGAATGTCCTCGACGCGTACGGCAATGTCTCCAAGCAGCGAATTGAACGAGTTGGACGGGTCGGTTTTCGGCGAATCGCGCGTGAGCACGCGGAAGCCTTCGGCGTTCTCCTCCACGTAGGTGAGCAGCGCAAGCGCGGTGCGTTCCACGATTTGGCGCGGATGCGCCTGCGGGTCGGACAGCGCGTTGATGAGAACGTCGGTGAGCGCGCGCATTTCGCGGTCCACCACCACGGCGTACAGGCCTTCCTTTCCTCCGAAATGTTCGTAGACGATGGGTTTCGACACTTTTGCGGTCGAGGCGATCTCTTCCACGCTCACTGCTTCGAATCCCTTGGCCGCGAACAGCGATCGACCGATTTCGATAAGCTGTTCGCGCCGCTGGTACGACGTCATTCTGGATGTATTGGCCATACTGCCCAGTTTTTCACGTCCCGTGGATAGCCCCATTGCCTGCCCTGGCAGAGATGAGTGGCGTGTCCGTTGCGCTTTTTAGGCTGGAACCATGGATACGAATGTGATTATTGCGATTGTCGCGGTCGTCGTTATCGCGGCATTACTTGCGATTGGCGGATGGTGGTTCGGTAAGAGCCGCAAGTCCGCCGTGGACAAGTCCACGGAAGCGGCGAAGGCGAAGGCCGATGCTCGTTTGGCTACGGAGAAGTCCGCCGCGCAATCTGCCGCCGCAAGTGCCGAAAACGCTGAGAAAACCAAGGAAGCCGTGGAATCCGCGACTTCGTCTGCCACACCTGAATCGCCAGTGGCAACTGAACCAACTCCGGTCGGGTCAGCCGTAACTGAATCCGCGACCCCAGCCGTCGAAACCCCTGAAGCCGCCGGTACCCGCATGCAGCGCCTCAAGGCGCGCCTGTCCAAGTCCGGCAATCCGTTCGGCAAGGCTCTGTTCAACATTCTTGCGAAGGATCAGCTTTCCGAAGCCGACTGGGAGGACGTTGAAGACACCCTCCTGCTTGCCGACGTGGGCGCGGAAGCCAGCGAACAGCTCGTCGAGGAACTGCGTAACGATGCCCGAATCGCAGGCCAGTCCGATCCGGCCGAAGTGCGTGCGGCGCTGAAGGACAAGCTGCTGAAGCTCGTCGGCACCGACGTCGACCGTCGGCTCAACGCCGACAAGGAAGGTGCGAACAAACCGAGCGTCATCATCATGGTCGGTGTGAACGGCACTGGCAAGACCACCACCGCGGGCAAGCTGTCACGACTGCTCGTCTCCGAAGGCAAGCAGGTCATGCTGGGCGCTGCCGATACGTTCCGCGCGGCCGCGGCCGACCAGCTGGAGACTTGGGGCGCCAAGGTGGGCGTGCCGGTCGTGCGTTCCGACAAGGACGGCGCCGACCCGGCGTCCGTCGCGTTCGAAGCCAGCGCCAAAGCCAAGGAAGAGAACGTCGACGTGCTCATCATCGACACCGCCGGCCGCCTGCAGAACAAGGCGAACCTCATGGACGAGCTCGGCAAGATCCGCCGCGTCACCGAAAAGAACCTGCCTGTGGACGAAGTGCTGCTCGTGCTCGACGCCACCACCGGCCAGAATGGCATGACGCAGGCCAAGGTGTTCGCCGAAGCGATCGGCATTACCGGCGTGGTCCTGTCCAAGCTCGACGGCTCCGCCAAGGGCGGCATCGTGATTTCCGTGCAGAAGGAGCTTGGCGTGCCCGTCAAGCTCGTCGGCCTCGGCGAAGGCCCGGATGACCTCGCCCCGTTCGATCCGGAAGGCTTCGTCGACGGCATCCTCGCCTGACGTTCCCATATTTTCCGGATTTGCGATTTCCGTAGCGAAAACCTCCCGTCACGTTCCGTACGTGGCGGGAGGTTTTCGTGTTGCGATTACTGCTCAGCGCCAGCCGTACCGGCAGCGCCAGCCCCCACTCCCGGCACTTTCCGGATCGTCAGCTTCAATAGCAGCGGCGCGACCAGCGTCACCAGCGAAATGATGAAGATGATCGTCGAATAGTATTCGCTGCCGAGCACATGCTCGTTGAAGCCGATTTGCGCGGTAATCAACGCCATCTCGCCACGTGGCACCATGCCCGCGCCGATCATCAGCGCCGAAGCGCCGCCGAAACCGGCCATGCGGCCACCCAAACCGCAGCCGACGACCTTCGTGATCACGCCGAGAACCGTCATGATCGCAATGAACACGATCATCTTCGTATCATCCACGCCTGTGGTCTGCAGGCCGATGCCCACGAAGAACACCGGCACGAACAACGTGTCTCCAACCGGCTCGATATACCGGTCCGCGTCCTCCGCGTAATCGCTGTTGCTTACCGCGATGCCGGCGAAAAACGCGCCCACCGCGTAGCTCAACCCGGCCAGATTCGACGCCCACGCCATCGCCAGGCAGATGATCACGGCCATCACCGCGATGCCGGACGGCGCCTTCAGCACGCCAGCCAGCGTCATCAGCGCCGGCGCCACCCAAACCACCACCACGGCGGCCGCCACAAAGAACAGCACCTGCTTGAGCAGAATCAAACCCAGCCCTGCCACGTCCACGCTGCCGGTGTTGACGAGCGTGCACATCACGGACAGCAGGATCACGCCGATCACATCGTCAGCCACGGCCGCGCCGAGAATCGACACGCCTTCCTTCGAATCAAGCAGTCCGGCTTCCTTCAGCACCGCCACGGAAATCGACACGGACGTGGCGGAGAACACCACGCCGATGAACGCAGCCGGAATCGGCTTGAAGCCAAACAGCAGGCTCACTCCACCCATCACCGCCACGGGGAACACCACGCCCATGCACGCGATGATGACCGCCGCCTTCGAATACTTCTTCAGCAACTGCAGGTCGCAGCCGACACCGCCCAAAAACATGAGGATGATGATGCCGAGGTCGCTGAACAATGACAGCGAATCGCTCATGTGCATCACGCCCAGCAGCGAAGGGCCCACGAGAATGCCGACGAGAATCTGCCCGATCACTTCCGGCAGCTGCGCTTTGCGGCAGATCAGCCCGGAAACCGTGGTCAGCATCAAAATGGCGCACAGTGAAATGATGAACGTTGCCATGGTCCTCGCCGCTCTCTCGTTACGCGCGTCATACGTTCGCCGCACCGCGCGTTCGGTGTACATGCCACGCGCTCGCCGTACGCGGCGTTCTCCCGTCGCGTGCCACGCGTGTTCCGTAAGTTTCAGCTACCCAACTTACTCCGTCCGCAGCATTGCCCGCCGCTTCCGTCCACCGTCGCAATTTCATATTGCGATTGCCGGGCGATTATGCCTTCCGTATTTCCGTACCGCCGGTTTCGTTGGAATTCCGCCATTTTTCGGCGTAGGTTGACGTTTCGCGCGGATGGCGTTACGTTGGCGTAACACGTCGTAACGTTTTCAAAACGCGGCCGGCGTTCCATATCGTTCTGTCAGCCCCACACGATGGGGACGGAAATGTTGAACCAAATATAGAGAAAGAAAGAGGAGGGTGACATGGGCCAGCTTGATTCTGGAAATGCCGCGTGGATATTGACTTCCGCGTCCCTTGTGTTCCTCATGACGCCTGGTGTGGCGTTCTTCTATGGTGGCATGGTCCGCGCCAAGGCCGTGCTGAATATGATGATCATGGAGGCGGCCGCACTGTCCGTCACGATGATCATGTGGGTGCTGTGGGGTTGGTCGATCGCCTACGCCGGCACCTCGGTCGGCGGCATCTTCGGCGACCCGGCAACCGGCTTCCTGCTGAAGGACACCATGGTTTCCGATAAGGGCGTCTTCACATCGGCCGCACTGAACGGCAACAACTACCCGGTCAGCGTGGACGTGGCCTTCCAGTCCGCGTTCGCCATGATCACCGTCGCGTTGATCTGCGGCGCCATCGCCGAACGTGTGAAGTACTCCACGTGGATGATTTTCGTGGCGCTGTGGATCACGTTCGATTACGCTCCGCTCGCTCACATGGTGTGGAACGGTGGTCTGCTGTCCGCTGACGGCGCCATTTCCCAGGCGATCGGCGCAGCCGCCCACGATTTCGCAGGTGGTACGGTCGTCCACATCAACGCCGCAGTCGCCGCTCTGGTCATCGTGCTGATCATCGGCAAGCGTAAGGGCTTCGGCACGCAGCCGTTCCGCCCGCACAATGTTCCGTTCGTCATGCTCGGCGCCTTCCTGCTGTGGTTCGGCTGGTTCGGCTTCAACGCCGGTTCCGCCTTCGCAGCCAACGGCACCGCCGGCTACGCGTGGGTTTCCACGTCCGCTGCAACCGCTGCGGCAATGCTCTCCTGGGGCTTCACCGAGAAGATCCGCACCGGCCACTACACCGCAATGGGTGCCGCTTCCGGCATCGTCGCGGGCCTCGTCGCCATCACCCCGGCCGCCGATGTGGTCTCCCCGCTGTGGGCCATCGTCCTCGGCGCCATCGCCGGTGTGCTCACCTGCCTGGCCTGCGGTCTGAAGTTCAAGCTCGGCTATGACGATTCCCTCGACGTCGTCGGCGTCCACGGCGTTGGCGGCTTCACCGGCACCGTGCTCATCGGCTTCTTCGGCGAAGGCACCGGCCTGTTCGCAGGCGGCGACTGGAGGCAGCTGGTCGTCCAGCTCATCGTCGCTCTCGTGGCCATCGTCTGGTCCGCCGTCATCACCGGCATCATCGCCTTCGCTCTGGAGAAGACGATCGGCTGGCGCGTCACCGAAGCCCAGGAAGTCGGCGGCATCGATCTTGCCGACCAGGGCGAACGTGCTTACGATTTTGCTGGTACCGCCAGCTCCGTCCTCAAGGAGGTGAAGTGAGATGAAGCTCATTACCGCTATCATCCAGCCCCATAAACTCGACGATGTCAAGGAAGCCCTCGCAGCCGCGGGCGTGCACGGCCTGACCGTGTCCGAGGCAAACGGTTATGGCCGTCAGCGCGGCCACACCGAGGTCTACCGTGGCGCCGAATACACCGTGGATCTCATTCCGAAGATCCGCATCGAGGTGCTGTCCGACGACGCCGATGCCGAAACCCTGGTTGGCGTGATCGTCAAGTCCGCCGGCTCCGGCACCATCGGCGACGGTAAGGTCTGGGTGGCTCCGCTTGACTCGGTGACCCGCGTGCGCACCGGCGAAACCGGTTCCGCCGCCATCTGATCCGTCCGGCCTTGTGATCGGGCCGATTCGGACAAGATGAAATAAAGACCCCGGGCTTGAAGTTCGGGTTATCAATTACGACACATCCCCGTACGTGCCTCGCGCCGTGCGGGGATTGTCATAAGTCGTCATAGGTTTCATAAGGAACGTGCGTTATGACTTCAGCAGTCGATGGTCTCAAACAACGGTTCATGGCCATGAGCCAGCCCGACGCCGACGGCGTCTACCGCAATGGCGCGGCGAAACGCAAAGCCCGCACGGAATTGGCCATGGGCAATCTCACACAGTTGTGGAACGAAGCCTGCGAGGCGGTTTCCTTCGATGTTCCGGCAACCGGCATCGGTCTCGGCGCGGTCGGTTCGCTGGCACGTGGACAGGTGGGCCCCAGCTCCGACCTTGATCTGGCGGTCATCTACGAGCCGCACGCGCTGACCGACCAGCAGCTCAACGAGCTCGCCAACAAACTGTGGTATCCGATTTGGGATTCCGGCCTCGACCTCGACCAGTCGGTACGTACCGTCGCGCAATGCGAGGCCGTCACCGACCGTGACCTGCCCGCAGCTATGGGATGGTTGGACGTGGTGCCGATCGCGGGGGACACTGGACTTATCGAAAGCACAGCCGTATCCATATTGGAACGATGGCGCAAGGCCGCGCGCAAACGTCTGCCGGAACTGCTCGGCTCCGCCAAATCGCGCCTCGACGAATTCGGCCGCATGGCCTACATCAACCAGCCGGACATCAAGGAGGCACGTGGTGGCCTGCGCGACTCCGTATTGGTGTCCGCGCTCGCCGCATCCTGGCTTGCCGACCGTCCGCACGGCACGTATGACGACGCCGTCGAACGGTTGCTGGACGTGCGCGACTGCATCCATCTGGTCGCCGGCAAAGATACGAACATGCTGCTATCGCCCTACCAAGCCAAAGTCGCGGCGATGCTCGGTCTGGCCGATCCGACGCTGCCCGATGGCGAACGTGAGGCGAAGTCGATCGACGATCTGCAAACGTTGCTGGCACGCGTTGGCCGGCAGATCGCGTTCTCCCTTGATTCCACCGCGTCGCGCGCCGAGCATTCGCTGACGCACGACAAGCCGCGATTCGCCTTCTTCCAAGTGTTCCAGCCGCGCGGTGGCGGCAAACGTCAGGCACCGACCTTCGATGTGATCGCTCCCGGCGTGGCCAAGCATGAAGAGGAAATAGTGCTCGCTCCGGGCGCGGAACCGGCCGCCGACCCGAACCTCGTGCTGCGCGTGGCCGTCGCGGCCGCGGAATTCGGCCTGCCGATCGCCCCGGGAACGTTGCGGAATCTCAAAAAGTGCCCTATCGGCGACCGCAACTGGACGGACGAATCGCGTGAACTGTTCATACGATTGCTGGCTTCCGGCCCCGCGCTGCTCAACGTGTGGGAAGACATCGATTTCATCGACGTGCCCGGCAAGCTCATCCCCGAATGGTTGGGCGTGCGCAACCGGCCAAGCGCGTCCGCCGCGCACCGCTATACGATCGATCGGCACATGGTGGAGGTCGTCACGCGGCTCGGCCGTGAAACACCCAGCGGTGGGCGGTACGACGACCGGCATTACGAGGCGCTGCTGCTCGCCGGCATCCTGCATGACATCGGCAAACGACCGGGGGTGGCCAACCATGCGGCGGAAGGCGCTCGGCATGCGACCGTGGTCGTGGAACGCATGGGATTCGACCGCGACATCGTCCGCTGGGTCACGCTGCTGGTACGCGAGCATCTGACATTGTCGGAGTTCGCCACAGGCCGCAATCCCAATGATCCCAACGTCGGCGATGATCTGGCCGGCCGGCTCGACCATAATCCCGTGCTGCTCGACATGCTGTTCGACCTGACCCGCGCCGACGGCTCCTCGTTGGGGGCCACGTCCGGCGAGACCATCTCCAAACAGTACGGGTGGAGCAAATGGCGTGAAACGTTGGTGCGCACCATGTACAACGCCACCCGATACCACATGTGAGCGCCGGTTTCTCGCATGCGCCAAGCCGATATGCCCCCGTATTTCTCGTCGTTTACGGAAAAGCGGGGTGCATATCACCTTCCGTTCACTTCGGCAAATCGAAATAAGGGAATCGGGGTACATGCTTTAGGATGTCCCCAAGTTGTCCACTCAGTTATCCCCACTCTGTGGATAAGTCGAAACGTTTTCCACATGGTTATCCCCAATATGTGGATAACTCGGCTTTTTTCGACTTTCTTATCCACACCAAAGCCATTCGCGCGTGTCGTTCGGTGGATGCGGAGATTCATCCATAATCTCAATGCAACACC
>OIEA01000586.1_pt1 | contig 15712 bp, 15 predicted proteins | sample 1581631 | NCBI WGS metagenome assembly OIEA01 (sample SAMEA3882526, study PRJEB24775) | human gut metagenome | biome: human-associated habitat; feature: intestine environment; material: feces | place: Netherlands | collected 2009/2010
ACCACGTCGCTGTTGTTGATGATGGCCTCTTTCACGATTTCACTGCCGATAATGTCTTGTATCTCCTGAGTCACCACACCAACACTGGCCCAGAATTTACGGGCGGTCTTGTACAGATACTTGATGTACTCTGCCATCATGGGCGATGCGATGGCTTTCCATGCCTCCTCGATGATGAGCATCTTTCGGTTCTTTTTGATGCGCATCTTCTGCAGGAACACGTCCATGATGATGAGCGTCACCAGTGGAAAAAGCAGTGGGTCATCCTTGATACTGTCGATCTCAAACACTATGAAGGTCTCATCGAACAGACTGCTGTCCATGTTCTCGTTGAGTGTCAACTCGTGACTGCCTCCTTTGTAGAACTCTTTCAACAGATAGTTGTAGGATGCCAAGTCGATTCCTCGCAGTCCGTTCTCATCACAGATTTCCGGTATGCGCCTTGTACTGAACTCATAGAAGCTGTTGAAACACAAACGACCAATACTGTCTTTTCCAAAGTGTGCCTCGTAATACTCGTTGATGACTTGCTCTATGAGTTTGTCTTCTGTCTTTGTTACTGTACCTTGACTGCCTTTCCAAATCAGCATGACAAGGTTTTTCAAGAATCCCAATTTCTCGATGTTCCATTCTTCTCTCTTGATTTGGAAAGGATTCATCGTGATGGGATGCTCTTCGGTATACGAAATATACTTGCCGTTGAAGTATTCACATAGTCCTTCATACGAATTACCAGTGTCCACCAACACGATGTCGGTATTCTGCTCATGGGCTTGGCGTACCATGGAATTGACGTAAAAACTCTTGCCGCTGCCTGAAGGTCCGAGCACAAAGAAATTGCTGTTGTCTGTCAACTTGTTCTTGCCTTCCTTTCCCGATATGTCGATGGCTACTGGCACTCCCTGTCGGTCGGTATAGTACACTTTGAAAGGAGTGTCCTCGCTATGTACTATCTTCTCCTTGTACATCATACTGACGGCTGCATCCGATAGGGTGAGGAAACGGTCGTAGTCTTCACTCATTCCGAAGCAGTTGCCAGGGAATGAGTTGACGAACAGTTCCAGTTGGTTGTATGCTCGCTTGGATATGTGGATGCCCATGCGCCCGAATGCATTTTCTATATGGTTCGTACACTTCTGAATATCTACATTGGGTGCCACGGTTACTATAATATTATAATGTGTATAGACGAGTTGTTTGTTTTCTCTCGCTATCACGTCCTGCACTCGCTTGATGTCTTCCACTGCAATCAGGTTGCTTGGATTGGGCATCGAGGCATGGCGGTTTTTCTTCTTGTCCAATACTGCCAACTCTTTCTTTTGATTGGGCATGAAGATGATTTGGTTGTACACCACCGACTGCACTCCTGGTATGTTGTCTACCACCGATAGTAGGTCTACAGGCATACTGGTGTTGTTTACTTCCATATTGGTATATGGACGGATGACACTTGGTAGATTAGCGCAGTCTACATCTACCAGACTGTACACTTTACAACGTCTGTCGCCCATGCCGATGGTCTCTTCATCCACCTTGAAGCCAGTCATACTTACGGTCTTGTCCCGAAAGTTCATGGCAAAGAAGCGGTCTACATATTCTTGTGTCTCTTGCTTGCCGAGGAAGGATGCCTTCACTCCTGCATCTTTCAACTGGTCATGTACCTTGCGAACCTTTACCATGAAGTCGCGCCACTTCTTATGGTCAAAAGAGAACAGACTGCTCTTTTTGTTTTCTTGGGTGATGGTCAGATAGGTGCTGCTGTCTGTGTATTCACGTCCTTCGTAATAGCGAAAGTAGGCTTCCGACAAGAACTCGTGTTTTTCAGTACTCTCGTCCTTAAACTGTTTGCGTGTAAACACGTCTTGCTTGTGGATGGCATAGCCTTCGCCTAAGGTCTGACAGATAGCGGTGAAGAGTTGGGTGAACTCATAGTAGCTGTCAATGTTGGCGGAGTATTTCTGCACTGGATTTTCCATGCGCAGTATGGCTGAGTAGTCACCATTCTTGGTATACACCACACCGATGCCGTCTACTTCCTCCACCGAGAAGTAGATGTCCTCGAATATCTTTTTCCGTTTGCCTCCAGTACCGAAGGCATATACGGATGTTGCCATGCCGATACATAGTGCAATGAAAAACAAGATGACGTATAGTATCATTTCTTTCCTTTCTGGTTATTCGTTATTCTCTCTGTGGCTGTTCTTTTGCATTTCCTTCCTGCGTTTTGTTCTCAGGAAGCAACAAATAAAGGTAGGCTCACTCTTTCTTCCGTCGGAGCGAACCTACCTCGTTCAACATGCAATCAACCCAACAACTCTCATGATGGTTCTTCTTTTGATTTCCTTATCAGAAGCTCTTGCTATGGGCGTAGATATACACTCCTTGGTCGCTCTTCTTGGTATGCAGTCCCTTCCGCTGTTTGAGGAAAATAAGGGCAGCACCTGTGGAAATGGCAAATACAAGCACCACGAGCCCTACAACGAATCCCAGCAAACAGTAAGCGATGATGAAACCTACAATGGCTCCACCTGCCGTACCTGCCGCCCAATAGATATAGCGTCCTTGGAATCCCATGAATTCAAGCGGTTTTTGCAATCCCTTGAACACGGGGAAGTCCGCATAGCGTTCTTCTTTATCTGCGTCCATAACAATAGTTTCTTTGCGTTATCACTCTCTTTTTGACAATCTCACTTCTTGCTGTTGTTCGGATTATGTGTCATTATCCGATACCGAAGAACAGAGGCAATGCCTGGGCTGCTGCAATCAGGAAGATACATGCGCCAACGACCATCATGATCTTCTTCTTGACGTCCTGCTCCTCGTTGTTCATGCTGATGTACACCGAGATAGCACCGACTACAGCTACTACGCCTGCGATGGCATAGCACAATTTCACCACAATGGGCACATACTTGGCGATTTCCTCCGAAACGCACAATATCCTCATAAGTCATTGATAAACAGTATAGAATTTCGAGTTTGATAATAAAATTGTTCCCAAAATGAGACAAGGAAGCAAACTTGTGTGTAATATCCAAAGACAATGGTTCAGTAAGGTAAATTAGGCTTCAAATGGCGATTTCGCCGTTCACATTCATTAACACGGCATTTTGACCGATTGCAAACAAAACATAGCAAGTGAAGACAACTGGATATAACTGGAGGCTGGATTTTGCCTTGACTCTACAACTGTGCGTTTCCTGTCGTAACTATGGAAGAACTGAATAGTCTTGGCTTTGCTCCTCCGATGGGGTTGTTTGAACCCACATCATACACAATGCGATATAGACTATTTGCCGTGAAAGATGAATAGATGGGTCTTAGGTGTCAGTCATCAGCTTAAATCTGTCATCCTTATTTCCTTCTTTTCCCTTTGTTTGAAAAGGGGAAATCAAATATAATTGTTATTTATGCCAATTTTTTAATTGTTTTATTTGCCAATTCAAGATATATTGTTACCTTTGCACCAAAATTACATATCTATGATAGAGAACATTGAATTTGTAGCAAAAGGACAAAACCAGTCGGAGATAAGATTACAACATTCGACAGGAGAGACAACAACGTTGCTTTTCAGCAGTGTATTTCCAATGCAAGCACAAGAATACTATCTTAAAGCTATAAATGCATTGGTTAAACAAAAGCCTGACTTGTCTCCTAAGGATGATCTGTTCAGTGTGTTTACAGGATGGTTTCTCAGACATTCTTTAGAAATGCCCCTTGGTGTCGGTACGTCAAAAAATGAAGAACGCATCAGAATAGGAAATAGAATAAAGGAAATAAGGGAAGAGAAAAAAATAGAAGCTAAAACTCTTTCTATGCTAACAGGAATAGACGCTGCGAACTTGTGTAGGATTGAGCAAGGAAAACAGTCTGCAGGCATAGATGTCTTATCAAAAATCGCTAAAGCAATGGGATATAAAATAGAATTTGTTGAACTAAAAAAGAATTAGCATGAAGAAATTTGTTTTGTTTATTTCGTTGATTACCATTACAATAAATGGTTATTCTCAAACAACTAAAAACAATGTGTGTGATTCCACTCTCGCTTATATTTCAAAGCAGTTAGAAGGCATTGAATTTAGGATAAATGGTATGAATAGGTTTAAGTTATATCCTACAGAAAACATCTATACCTTCTTGAAGTTGGACACTGCAACTGGCAAGATAGACCAATTGCAGTGGTCGTTGGATAGTGACAATGAAGGTTCTGTCACAATCAACAGCGATGACTTGTCCCTTGGTTCTGGCTGTGGAACTTTTGAGTTGTACCCCACGAAGAATATGTACCAATTCATTCTTCTTGATAAGGTGACAGGAAGACAATGGCATGTGCAATGGGGTATGGAAACATCAAAGCGGTGGATAAGAAGGTTCTATTAAAATACTGTTATGAGGAAGATACAACGTAGGCATGAATCGCATATGCTTATATATGCGATTTCCAATGATGGTCGTTTTGTCAATGTCGATGAGGTACAGACAGGGCAAGATTGCAACTGCATCTGCCCTGCCTGTAAAGAGCCTTTGGTTGCCAAAAACAACGGATTGGTTCGTGTTCACCATTTTGCGCATCAGTCTGGCTCGGAATGCGATTTGGCATACGAATCAATGTTGCATCTTCTTGCCAAGGAACGTGTACAATACGCATTTCAGAATGCAGAACACTTTTATCTTGACTTTGAATACAGGTCATATTGCCCTAATGAGAATCAGTGTAAGTTTGTAAAGTATGACTATTGCTATACTAAGGAAAGAAGGCTTTTCAATCTGAAAGACTACTATGATAGGTGTGAACAAGAAGTTGCGTATGACGGAATCAAAAGACGTTCTGATTTGAAATTGTTTTCTTCGACAGTTCCACAAAGACCTCCAATTTACATCGAGTTTTGTGTCACTCACGCAAGTGAACAAGAAAAGTTGCATAGTGGAAACAAAATTATCGAATGTATCATAGAAGACGAATCAGATATAGACAAGATAATTACAAATGGTTTTATAGAAGACAAGCAAAAAGATGATGAATACGACCAAATCTCAGAATCAAAAATCCAGATATATGGATTCAAGAACTCTGATTATATGAATGAAAGCATGAACACGGAGATAGAGTTCTCTCGGTACGTCCTCTATAAATCTGGAAAGACACGTTGCTATCAAGACTGCTGTAATTGTAAAGAATTGAAGAAGTCTAACCCATACTCAATATACGAGGTTTGTTTCCATACCCCAGTTGCTTTTGGTATCTATGAATTTGCCAAATATCTTGGATATGATAAGTTTCATATACCAAACTGTTTGCTATGTAAGAACTACGTTGATAGTTATACCGCAACAGAAAAGATATGTAGGCTTTATAAATATCTTCAAATATCAAGAAATGAAAAGTTCGATACGTCAAGGGCAAAAGAATGCCGTTGCTATACTTTTAACCAAGAGGAATATGAGCGTGTGATACAAGAGGGCGTTAATGCTCCATTCGATGAAATATGATATACTGTGCACTTCTACCGAGAATATGAAAGGGTTATGATATGTAGTTGAGATTGAGGGGAATTTACGACCAACGTTGTTCAGTTGTTCCCAAAATGTACCTAACAACAAGTCTTTACTTGTCGTTTTTTGCAAAAATCAGCTCGAAAAGTAGGATTTTCAGCTTGTCCAACTAAGAAAAATTCCAAAACTTTGCTTACTCTCAATTTTTCTAAGTACCTTTGCAAGGTAATGTATAATTTTTGAATAGAAAAAATGAAAGACTTGAAAGTTTTAATAAACATAGCAGTGGTTTTTATCCTGTTTGGTTGTGTTGACAACAATAGACCAAATAGGAAGTTCTCTAATATTCACCAAGAGGAGTTTGACAAAATGCTCGTACAAAATAACAACAAGCACTATAATCTTGGTAATAAAATATTGGAGAAGGAGTTTAATGATAGCGTAAAAAAGGCTATCGGTGAATACATGGATTCTGTTAGGTTGTTCGTTAATTGGGAAGCGAGAATCAAGAATATTAATAGTAGAGAAACGGGCAACTCTTCTGTTGCTTTATCTTTTGAATTACAATATACTCCAGAGAAGTATAGAGAGGTTACCTTTGAAGTTGATTATGTTTTGCCCAAAGACAGTTTGCAAAAGGATAAAATTTATAATACAGTAAAGAATCTTAGTAATTATTCGACTGTTTATTTCGATGGTTTTATAAGAAGGAGAGCTAACGGAGAAGCACATTATGGTTCGTATTCAGACGATTTAATGCATAGTTATCCGAAGTTCAAGTTTTTTTTAGTTGATATTAATACCGCTTCGAAAGGAGATTCTTTGTCGAACAATTTGCAACGTGCAGTTGATTTAAGTTATAAAGCAATAGAACCCCTTGAATTGAATTTCAAGCACATAATTTCAAAGAAGGAATCCACAAAACGTGTGGAAAAGTTAGCTCCACAATTTAATGCTGCGAAAGAGGTTTTGACTTTAGAAGAAAAGATGTATATTGACAGGCTAACCCAAGCCTTAACATATAATTTCCTGTATGCACAGTAATTTTTTCAGAAACACATTAACCCCAAATAAAAAAAATGAGTGATTCCAAGCTACAATCGCTTTCTGAGATATTCAACAATAGGATATTTCGTATTCCAGACTTCCAGCGCGGATATTCCTGGGAAGAACGCCAACTTGATGATTTTTGGGAGGATCTTCAAAACTTACATCCTAACAAAATTCATTATATAGGATTGTTGACCGTTGAGCCAATTAACAATTCTGATATACAGAATGTGGAAAAATGGAAGGATGATTTGTGGCTTCTGAAAAAAGGGATGACTGCTTACTATGTCATCGATGGGCAACAACGATTGACCACCCTCATTATTTTGTTGCATGAGATTTTGCGAACATTTAGTGAAGATGAAGGCATAAATTTTGGTTCAAAGAGTGAATGGACTGAAAGGTTCTTGTATCGTTCGTTTAATCAAATATACAAATCGTTTGTATTTGGGTATGAGAAGGATAATCCAAGTGATGAATTTTTCAAGACAAGAATTTTGGAACAGGAATCCTCTGCAGCCGACAAGTATCCAGAGACTTTGTACACTGCAAATCTCATGTTTGCTAAAGAGTATTTTGCAAAGAAACTTAAAAACCTTAGTAGAGAACGAAAAGAAGAAATATTCGACAAAGCCGTCAATAAACTAAAATTCAATTATTACGAGATTGACGATTCTCTGGATATTTATGTAACATTCGAGACGATGAATAATAGAGGTAAGGATTTGTCTCACTTGGAGTTACTAAAAAACCGTCTGATATACTTATCAACTCTATTGCATGAGAGTGATGATACCAAGAGTCGTTTAAGAAAAGATATAAATGAAACTTGGAAAACTGTATACGAATATCTGGGAAAGAATAAGGAAAACCCATTAGATGACGATGTCTTCTTGTTCAACCATTGGATAATGTATTACACTTATGATAGAAGCCAATCTGATGTTTATGCGGACTTCTTGCTGAAAAGGAAATTTACAGCGAAAAATGTATTAAACGGCCTTCTTACCATTAATGATATTAAAGATTATATTGACAGTTTGGCAAAGTGTGTCAAAAAGTGGTACTATATTTATAACATTGAACAGTCTGATTACTCGGAAAGAATAAAAGAGCAAATTCAGAAATTAGATCGTGTTGGAATGGGGGCTTTTCCACCGATGATAATGGCGGTATTTACAAAAGAATCTCGGGAAGATTTAATTTGGGACTTTTTGGATGCTTGTGAAAGGTTTAATTTCCTTGTTTTCGCAATATCTCATCGCTCTTCCAATACGCAAAACAGTAATATATATAGAATGACAAGAGAGTATTATATGGGTGATACTGATATTGTGACCATTACTGCAAACATAGATTTCCTGACTGATGGAGAAGATGAAAACTACTATCGAGGATGGTTTGACTTGGAAAGGTTCAGAAATCATATCAAGGAACTTTTCTTGAAAAATGAAAAAGACGGATTCTATTCATGGAATGGACTACGGTACTTCCTTTACGAATACGAACTATTTTTGCAGAACAATGCTAATACAAAAGTAAGATGGGAAGATTTTAGCAAAAGGTCGAAAGAGGATACTATTGAACACATTTTTCCTCAATCTGCAACAAGTGAATACTGGAAAGAGCATTTTGGACATCTAAAGCCATCGGAAAAGAGATTGTATCTTAATTCATTAGGCAATCTGCTACTTTTGAGTCGTTCGAAAAACTCCAAATTGCAGAATTTTGATTTTGAAAGGAAAAAATGCCTGAAAAATAAAGACGGAAAAGATATTGGTTATTACAATGGCTCATATAGCGAAATAGAGGTTTCTAAGCAAACAGAGTGGACTCCCGAACAAATAAAAGAACGAGGGTTGTTGATGTTGCAGTTTATGGAAGACCGCTGGAAATTCAGGTTCTCAGACTGGGATATTAACAAGGAAGATATTTTATTTCCTACAAAATAAAAGTGTGCAGACAATTGAATCTATATTGTTCAGTTGTCTGCATTTCTTTTTCAGATAGACCTCACAAGGGAAGTTTCCATATTCATGAATGGCATTTTTGTACTCACCTTGGTTTCTTATTAATCAATCGTTGTTGTCTCTGTTGCCAAAGTTCATCTATCTCCTGACGGTGCTCGTTCTCGTCCGAGTAGAGCCATTCGATGTAGTCGGCTCGCTGTGAGGTGCGGTCATCCAGTCTGGAGAAGTCACGGAGAAGGACATACTTCTCCTCGATGGTTCTCAGCCTTGCGTTGTCGTTGGCGATGATGCACAGGGCGCATAGGAATACTGCCGACAATGTACACATGCAGATGTGGAGAAACTTTTGGAAGTGCCAGGAGTGGCAGAGCCGTTTGACTACATACAAGAGGTATTGCTTCAAGAACGGAATGACTTCTGCCTTGTCCTTGGGCAATGGAGGAGGAAAGCATTTGGTCTGTTGCGCTCCTGTTACTCTGTTGACGAAATCCGCTATCTTGGTCAAGGCTTCGGAGTTCTTCCTGCTCTGTTCTCCGACCCTCTTAACGGTGTCCTCGCACTGGTGTACTAACTCTGGCCAATGCTTCTTGTGGGCATCTACAAGAGCGATGCACTTGGCGAGTACTTCATCATATCTTTCGGTCAAGGTCTGGAAGTATTCCTGCTGTGTTATCTCACCTCTTGCCTTTGCCGCTTCTTCCTCTTCCTCAAATTTCCTCTGCCGAGCCTCCAACAGCAGCCTCACCTCATTTGCCGCAGCCTTGCCCACAGCATCCTTCAATGAAGACGTGTCATTGGCAGTGGGCTTGGCAAGGGTGTCTATCTTGCCCGAAAGGTTGTTGATTGCCTGAATACAATTGGACAGTCCAACCTGTATGTCTTCCAAAGACGTGCCAGGTTCATCCTTCAATGGTGTCACTTTTCTGTTTGCCATACGCTTACCTCCTCATTCCTCCGTTACGTTTCTTCTTGTTCTTCTCCTTGTCCTCGTCATTCCAACCACGGTCGTTGCCTCCACCGCCACCTCCTGATGTGTGGGCAATGGTTGGCTGGAGTATAACTTCTGCCACTGCTTCCGCTATATTGCTGCCGACAGACGAACCTTCGTTATCGGCATTGCCTGCCACTTCATCAGAGCCAACAGGTGAGGAAGCAGAAGCCTCGTGCTGCCACTCGTTGGAAGATGTGTTGCCATGAAGCAAGCCGACCGACTGACCTACTTCCGTCCGGGTCTCGTCACGATCGGAAATGAGGGTAGAGAGGTGAGCTTGGTTCTCGGGTGCGCCCAGCGTCCTGCTCAACTGGACGAGGGACAGACTGCGGTCTATCTTGCTCCCGGAAAGAGTGACCCCATGACTGTTGTCCGTAAAAGTGATGCCACAGATGCGACCGTCATCGCCTTGGACAAAGTGCATGGTGATGCCCCGAACCGCCAGTGCTGTCCGAAGCGTTTGCCAGTCGTGGCAGTGGCTGAGGACTGCGGAAATGGTGTCATACAACTGGTACTTCACCGCATCCCTGCCTTTAAGGTGGCTGCGCCTTACATCCCTCTTGCCCTTGCCGAAGGTAAGTCCGTACTCCCTCGTCAGAGTCTTGGTGACTGCTGCCGATGCACGGAAATTGCAGTCGCCCTTGATGGCATTGCCGTCATTATCGACACGGTTGTAAACGATATGGACGTGACCGTGAGGCTGGTCATGGTGACGGAATATCACGAACTGGGTGTTTACAATCCCACGTCTGCGGAGATATTCCTGTGCCACTTCCACCATGAACTCGTTGGTGAGCCTGGGTGTGTCATCAGGGTGGAAACTCAGTGATATGTGTCCCACGAAGTTCTTCAGTGATGGACGCATCCGAGCCTGTGCCTTGAAACTGGCAACGATAGTGGCGTTTGAGGTGGTGCTTACACCAGCCGATGCTATGATGGCAGTGTTCTTATGAGCAATGTCATTGGCATAGTTTACCAGCCCTCCGAATCCCCTGCCGGTGTTAATCTGTGCTATCATAAAAGTTGCTATAAAAAAGTATGTGCAGATAAATGCCCAAGTATGTGCAGATACTTGGCAAAGTAAGTGCACATAGAGGGACGAGTAAGTATATATCACTAAGAGTTGCTGAGCCGGACGAGAACATCGTCAATTCTCCCTGCCAGTTCCAAGACCCTCTTTTCAACAAAGGAGAAATGGTGGACGTGAGCCTCATGGGCGAGCTGGTTGAGGTTGTTCGCCATGCCCGACAGGGAGCGTAGGTTGGCGGCATCCTCCTTCGACATCGCTTCACGGACGTAGCCGTTTACGGCAAGTTCATAGACGAGTGAGGACAGCGAGCACTGCCTGCTCTTGCTCCTTCGCAACAGCTTCGTGTAGTTGCCTTGGTCGAAATACACTTTGACGGAATACTTCCGTTTCTCCCTCTCGTCAGACCTTGGGCGACCGCCCTTGTTCTTCTGCTTTCCGCTCCTGGGTGTTTGGGGATTATCCATATCTTTGACTGTCGTGTGTGGCACGGTCGGCTTCTCAGCCGTGGTTTTTCGGGACGTAAAACCTATACTTGCTCCCCAAACACTCCAAACTTTCTTCTCAAACATGGCAATCAAGATTGCTGCGCTGCCGGAAAGGGAAAAGAGGGAAGACAGATAAGGGTGAACACCCGAGAGGCAAGGCTGCGAAGCCATACCGAACCGTGGTTGATACAAATGGCTGTAAATCGCTATCTGTCGGCTGCTGCCGCATCGGTATGTGAGGAAAGTAACTTTTGGATGGCGGAAAGAGCGTATCGCTTCTTCCTGCCCATGCGTGAAGGCACGAGGTAGCCTTTCTTCTCCCATGACCAGAGTGTGGTCTCACAGACACCGCACATCTTGGCAACTTCATCCGTACTCAGCCAGGTCTCATCTTCGGGAGTCTGCTCCATCATGAATGCCTTGGCTTCCATCGCTTTCTCAATAAGTCGGTCGGCAAAGAGAACAAGGTCGTCACTCGACACCTCGATTTTCATCTTGCCGCCTGCTTCTATCATGCTTAGTAGGTCCATAAATCTAAAAAAGTTATCCTGAAACAATCTTGTTCTGTAAAGGCAACAGGGGGGAACTGGTACAACTTGTGTACAGCCAAAATCCCCTGCAGCCGTAGTCTCTCATATAATATTCCTGCCATAAGAATGTGGCATCAATAGTGGCAAATGTCCTGTCAGTCGAGCATCCCGATAAGTTCCCTTTTCATCTCGTCATCAATGGTGCGGTATCTGGCAAATGCCTGACTGCCGTTGGTGTGTCCCGACATGGAGGAAATCAGACTTGGGTCTTTCACCTGCTTGTAGAGGTTGCCGATGAAAGTCTTGCGTGCCGTGTGGGAGGTTGCCACTTCATAGAGCGGTTTCTGTACATTCTGCCTCGTCACCGGGTCGAGCACGCTGACAATCCTGTTGATGTCCACTGTCCGCAACACCTCACGGATGCCCTTGTTGTAGTCGCTCACATTGTAGTGTGGGAAAAGCGACTTGGTAGGGACACCCCGGTATCGCTCATAGATGGTCATGGCAGTCTTGCTGAGTGGCACACGTATGGTTCTCGCATCGTGCTTCATCGTCTTGTGGGCGATATACTCCAGCACCCCGTCAATGACACTTCCGTTGGTCAGACGCATCAGGTCGCCGAAGCGACAACCGATGAAACATTGGAAGACGAACATGTCACGGAACATTGCCAGATGAGGGCTCTCGGAAAAGTTGTGGCTCCATATCCTGTCACGCTCTTCGATGGTGAGGAAGAACGGAGTGCCGAAGATGGCTTTGGGTATCTCGAACACGTCAAAGGGGTTGTTCTTAGTGATGCCTTGGTGGATGCACCACCTTACAACTGTCCTTAGTCGGGTGAATACCGTATGCAGCGTATTGTCCGAACGTTTCGTTCCTGCTGTCCACTTGTCCATGCCCAGATAGAGCTGCGGGTATTGGTGGTAGTATTCATTCTCATGGATGAGATAATGCTGGAAGGCTTCCAAATCATCCACGGTGAAATTGTCCACATTCAAGGTGTAGTCCTTCTTCTTGCGGACGTTGCGCTGAAACCTCTCGAAACGCTCAATCTTGCCCACCAGTCCCCTTACAGAAGTGGCTTGCCGCTTGTCGAAGTCCTTGTGCGAGATATATTCCTCCACCAACTTTGAAAGTCTCGTTTCCTGTACGGTCGTTTGCGTCAGTTTGTACGCATTCGGATGGTGGAAGCAGAAGATGGTCTTTTTCAGCCAGTCGCTCGTTGCGCCCTTGAAGTATTCCTGCGACACCGTGCGGCACAGGTCATGGACGGCATCGTTCAATGTCCTGCGCTCCTCGTCACGAACCATAGTCACGCGGCTCTTGTAGCCTTGCCTGTCCGCATCCCAGTAGGCAGGATTGATGGAAAGTTCCGTTGCCGCCTTGATGTCGGTCTTGGTGTCATTGTCACGAACACGGATATAGATGGTTGCTTTCTTCTTGGCAGTGGCGGTCTGCCTTACAAATGCTGTTACGTTCATAGTATGTATATATCTAATGATTATATATAAGGTGGTGAAATCACTCTTCCAACATGCCAATCAGCTCACGCTTCATGGAGTCATCGATGGTGCGGTAACGTTGGAATGCACGGCTCTGGGGCGAGTGCCCCGTGAGTGAGGAGACCAAAGCCTGGTCTTTCACCTTGGCATAGAGGTTGCCGATGAAAGTCTTGCGTGCCGTGTGGGAGGTTGCCACATCGCAGAGCATCCTCTGTTCGGGTTGTCTGGTCAGAGGATTGAGCACAGTGACCATACGGTGTATGCCAGCGAAGTCAAGCACGAACTTGATGTACATGTTGTACTGAGCCTCGCAGATGGCAGGGAACAGACGTGGCGAGACATGGCTGTATCTTGCCAGTATCTCCTTGGCTGTGTCGCATAGAGGCACACGCACAAGCTCGGTGTTGCCGTTGTTCAGGTTCTTGCCGGGGATATACTCCAACCATCCGTCAATGATGTTGCTGCGTGTCAGACTGAACAGGTCGCCCATCCTGCAACCGACAAGGCACTGGAAGACAAACATGTCCCTTACAAGAGAGGCATGGTAACTGCGTCCGTACTGACACTGATAGACTTGGTTGCGCTCCTCGATGGTCAGATAGTAGGCATCGCCATAGACATGACCGTGGGTCTGCACCTGTCGGAAAGACACATCGTCCGAATAGCCCTTCTTGACACACCAGTTGAGAAATGCCTTCAACCTAAGTCCTCCGCTAAAAGAGGAGTTCTTGGAAGAGGGGCGCATGGTGGAGTGGTACAACCCGAACTTGGCGAAGAAGTCGGGATGCTTCACATAGAGGTCGTATTCCTCCGTCACATACTTCATATACTCCTCCAGCTGCTCCGCTCCAAAGGTAGAAACCTCATACCTGAAATCGGTATCACCTTCCATTTCCCTTTTCCACGCCTCCAACCGTTCAAGCCTTCTGAACACGGCACGGATTCCGCTTGCGTTCTTGGTCTTGTACTCGGTCAGATACTGCTCGGCTCTGTCAAAGAAGCTGCTTCCCCATGGAGTAGTGTCCTCAACCTCGGTATTCTCCTTGCCCTTTCGGTCGGGGTGGAGGAAGTCATCAATGATGGCGGTCAGAACAGGACAGGTCACATCCTTGTCAACATTCGCCTCCACATACGCTATCATTTCCTTCAATGTGTTGTTGAACTTCTCACGCACCTCCTTGGGCACTTTCTTTGTGTTCTTGTAACCGGGAATTTTACTGTCCCAATAGATGGGGTCGATATACATACTCGTTGATACCTTTATGTCTTTACCCCTTCCGTCTCGCACTCGGATATACACGAGAGAGTTGCTTTTTCTCAATACTGCTATAACCTTCATGTTCCTTCAATTTTATCTGTTTATATTCGATTTATCGGTACAAAGTTAATATGGTTCCCACAATTGTTCCCATAGAAATCAAACTTATTGCAAACCTGTTTAAGAAGTTTAAGATTTGGATTATACTCGTAAAACATTCATTTGTAGCGTGTTTTCTTTAGTTTGATATTCATTTTGTCATACTTGATTTGAGTATGATTTATCCAAAATGCGTTTTCCTCCGTTACCTGCGTCAATGCTGTCGTGCCGGCTGTGTAGTCACCTGCCGAGTTCTGAGCCATTGCTGCACCACAACCCACCAAGAGCATAAGTGCCATTGCCTTTAAACGTCCAGAAGACATCACATTCTTTGCCTTCTTCTTCAAATAATTCTTTGTCTTGTTAAACATTCTGTTTTCTTTTGTTTGTTAATCGTTACTTTTTATATAACTCTTCTGCAGTTGAGTCTGTTGTTATCCTAAAATCTATTTACCTGTCTGATACCGTTATCCTAAATCTAATACCTACCATATCTGATACCCGAAGAATGCCGGAAACACGATAGAAGCTCCAATGATGAACAGACATGCGCCTACTAACATCATAATGGATTTCGTCACTCCGTCTTCTCCTGCGTTTATCTTGATATATATCTGCAATGCTGATATGACCGCTACTATGGCTGCTATGGCATAGAGCAGATAGAGCACATACAGCATCATTGTCACCACGTAGTCGTGCATGCTTGCCAGTGCGTCTGCTCCCCAACTATAGTTCACACCGCCACACTTGGCACTTGCTCGAATGGGGATGCCCAACACTAATGCGGACAAAGCCCAATGAAACCGTTTCATTTTCATAGTTCATTCTTCACCATTTGCCATTTTAGCTTCGGATCTCGCATAATCATTGCCGTGTATAGTTCTTTGTCGGTCAGTGGGTTGGACATATACGTTTCCGTTTCTTCCAACTGTTCATCCATCTTTGCTTTCAATTTCTCAAAAGCACTTTCTTTGTCCGTATCACCAGATTCTCCAGATGAAGCATTGGCTTAATTGCCGACATAGCCTCCATTCACTCTGTCCGATTCATTCTGTCCTGCTTCGGCAATGTTATCATTGTAGCCATTCGGCTTATTCGCAGCTTCTCCCACACCATAGTCTGTCACCGCATCCACCTGTGTGTCATAGCTGTTTCCACCAATACTGAATCCTCCGTTGTTTTCTTCTACGGTGATGCTTTCCTCTGCATCAGCCATATTGCTGACGTCAAATACTTCCTCCGTTGTCTTGGCATCATCCTTCTTGCCATAGAGGTCTTTGGTGACTATAACAGCGTAG
>OIEA01000589.1_pt1 | contig 15585 bp, 14 predicted proteins | sample 1581631 | NCBI WGS metagenome assembly OIEA01 (sample SAMEA3882526, study PRJEB24775) | human gut metagenome | biome: human-associated habitat; feature: intestine environment; material: feces | place: Netherlands | collected 2009/2010
GGAGTATCTGTCGGAGTATTTCCAAATTACGGTTTTATACTATAATCCGAATATTTATCCGGATGAGGAGTATAAAAAAAGAGTGGCAGAGCAAAAGGAGTTCATCGAAAGATTTCCGGCAAAAAATCAAATTTCATTTATAGAAGGAAGATTTAATAAAGAAGATTTTTATGCGATGGCAAAGGGGTTAGAAGATGTACCGGAAGGCGGAGAACGATGTTTTTCCTGCTATGAAATGAGACTGCGTGAGGCGGCGGAATATGCAAAACGGTTGGGAATGGATTATTTTACAACAACCCTTTCTATCAGCCCTTTGAAAAATGCGGCAAAGCTTAACGAGATTGGCTTGAAGTTAGAAGAGGAATACGACGTGCATTATCTGTTATCGGATTTTAAAAAGAAAAACGGTTATCAGCGCTCCGTAGAGTTGTCGCATGAGTACGGAATGTACCGCCAGGATTATTGTGGCTGTGTGTTTTCCATGCGGGAAAGGGAACGTGTCCGCAAAGAACAGACAGAGAGATAAAAAATTATAAATCAAATAAAAAAGAAAGAGGTAAGGAACATGGCACAGTTATGGGGAGGACGTTTTACAAAAGAGACAGATCAGCTTGTCTATAATTTTAATGCGTCCATTACATTTGACCAGAAATTTTACAAACAGGATATCGAGGGAAGCATTGCCCATGTTACAATGTTAGGAAAACAGGGAATTCTTACAAACGAGGAAGCGCAGGACATCATTAAAACCTTAAAAGAGATCCAAAGTGAAGTAGAGAATGGAACGTTAGAAATTTCCTCAGAGTATGAGGATATCCATAGTTTTGTGGAGGCAACCCTGATTGACCGGTTAGGTGATACCGGTAAAAAATTACATACCGGAAGAAGCCGTAATGATCAGGTGGCGTTGGACATGCGTCTTTATACCAGACAGGAAGTAATGGCAACAGATGCATTGTTAGAAGAATTGTTAAATGTACTTTTAAGAATCATGGAAGAAAATACAGAGACCATAATGCCTGGATTTACACATTTACAGAAGGCACAGCCGATTACGTTAGCACATCATATGGGAGCTTATTTTGAGATGTTTAAAAGAGACAGACAGCGTCTGCGTGACATCTTTGAAAGAATGAATTACTGCCCACTGGGCTCCGGTGCATTAGCAGGTACCACCTATCCTCTGGATCGGGATTATACGGCGGAACTGATGGGATTTTACGGACCAACCTTAAACAGTATGGATGGAGTGTCCGACAGGGATTATCTGATCGAGTTCTTATCAGCTCTTTCTACGATTATGATGCATCTGAGCCGTTTTAGCGAAGAAGTCATTATCTGGAATTCAAATGAATATCAGTTTGTAGAGATCGATGATGCTTACAGCACCGGAAGCAGTATTATGCCGCAGAAAAAGAATCCGGATATTGCAGAACTTGTAAGAGGTAAGACGGGACGTGTCTATGGTGCATTGGTGTCACTGCTCACAACCATGAAAGGAATCCCGCTAGCATATAATAAAGATATGCAGGAGGATAAAGAACTTTCCTTTGATGCGATGGATACGGCAAAAGGCTGTATTGCATTGTTTACAGGCATGTTAGATACGATGAAATTCAATCAGGAAGTGATGCGCAACAGTTCGAAAAACGGATTTACCAATGCGACAGACGCTGCCGATTATCTGGTAAATCATGGCGTACCATTCCGTGATGCACATGGGATCGTAGGTCAGATCGTACTTTACTGTATTGATAAAAATATGGCGATCGATGATATGTCTTTAGAGGAATTAAAAGCCATCAGTCCGGTATTTGAAGAAGATATTTATGATGCAATTTCCATGGAAACCTGTGTCAATAAACGTCTGACGATCGGCGCACCGGGAAAAGAGGCAATGGAAAAAGTAATTGCCTTAGAAAAAGAATATCTTGCAAAAAATCATGGCTCAGACTGGTTAAAACAGTAAGAATTGTTGAAAATGCATAAGAAATTTAGAAATCTAAGAGAAAATTTTAGCAAAATATGAATTGTTTTTTTGTCGAAAATAGCATAGTATTTTAGCAGAAAGACAAATGTCCGCAATAAGCGGACAAAACAAGCGAAATGTGTGAGGAGATTAGATATGAGCGACAGATTAAAAGTAGGTATTTTAGGCGGAACGGGAATGGTAGGACAGCGTTTCATTTCCCTGTTAGAGAATCATCCGTGGTTTGAGGTAACGACCATTGCAGCAAGCCCTAGAAGTGCCGGTAAGACATATGAAGAGGCAGTCGGAGGAAGATGGAAGATGGACACTCCAATGCCGGAAGCCGTGAAAAAGATTGTTGTCATGAATGTCAATGAAGTGGAAAAAGTAGCATCAGAAGTAGATTTTGTATTTTCCGCAGTAGATATGACAAAAGAGGAAATCAAAAAAATCGAGGAAGAGTATGCAAAGACAGAGACACCGGTTGTATCAAACAACAGTGCACATCGCTGGACACCGGATGTACCGATGGTAGTACCGGAGATCAATGCAGAACATATGAAAGTCATTGAGTTCCAGAAAAAACGTTTAGGAACCACCAGAGGATTTGTGGCAGTAAAACCAAACTGTTCTATTCAGTCCTACGCACCGGTACTGACGGCATGGAAAGAATTTGAGCCATATGAGGTAGTTGCAACCACTTATCAGGCAATTTCAGGTGCAGGAAAAACCTTTAAAGACTGGCCGGAGATGGAAGGCAACATTATTCCATACATCGGTGGCGAAGAAGAAAAGTCTGAAAAAGAGCCGCTTCGTATCTGGGGTGAGATCAAAGACGGTGTGATCGTACCGGCGGAAAGCCCGGTCATTACCTGCCAGTGCATCCGTGTTCCGGTATTAAACGGACATACAGCAGCCGTATTTGTAAAATTCAAAAAACAGCCGACCAAAGAGCAGTTGATCGAAAAACTTGTAAACTTCAAAGGAGCACCACAGGAGTTAGGACTTCCGAGTGCACCAAAACAGTTTATCCAGTATTTAGAAGAAGATAACCGCCCACAGGTAGCTTTAGATGTGGATTATGAAAACGGAATGGGAGTATCTGTCGGACGTTTAAGAGAAGATACGGTATATGATTGGAAATTCGTTGGTTTATCCCATAATACAGTCCGCGGAGCCGCAGGCGGAGCAATCCTTTGCGCAGAGCTTTTAAAAGCACAGGGATACATTACAAAGAAATAAAGAATCAAAAAATCGAAATAGAGATTACAGCTGTTTTTCAAAAGAAGCCGCAAATGTGGCTTCTTTTGTTGTTGTAAAAATTAAATTATGGTATAATGTGTGAAATAATGAGCAGTGTATCCAACAAAAATATAACAGACTTGTGCTGGCACGAAGTTTGCTATATTTTTGTTGGATGATAGGGCGAATGCCCGTACATCGAAAAAATCTCTGATTTTTGAGATGCACTGCGGAGTATAAAACGCACGAAACACACGTTAATTCACATATGAGGAGGGAACTCTATGATTATCAGAACCGCTGAGATCAAACCATTAGAAGAAGAATATCAGGCAAACGGAAACCGTCTGGTCATCTATTACGGTGATGAGAACTGCCAGAAAGAGCAGCTTTTAAAATATTTTATGCAGGACAAAAAAGCCTTTTATTACAGAGCATGTCCGGCATCCGAGCAGCAGCAGCGAAAAATGATGGGGATGCAGATAGAAGAGCAGTATGATGCAGCCATAAAAAAATACACCTATGAAGAGTATTTTAACCGGATCAAAAGCGGAGATGCGTCCAAACTGGTCGTGATCATTGATGAATTTCATCATATCGCAAAAAAGGATGATACTTTTTTAGAGGCAATTATGAAGTTAAAGGCAAAACGCCTTTATCCGGGGCCGGTTCTGATCATTTTAGCAAGCAGTGCCTTTAAGTGGATTGAAGAAGAGGGCAGGGAGCTGCTTAAAGCAAGTCTTAAAAAAGTTGACCGCATAGTGCGTTTAAGAGATATGCAGTTCTTAGAACTGGTACATGCACTGCCGGAATATTCCGTAAGCGAATGTGTGGAAACCTACGGGATCATTGGCGGAGTACCGGCATATGTGAACCGTTGGAGTTCTAAAAAAGATCTGAAATATAATGTGTGTAAGCATATCCTGTCACCAAACGGAAATCTTTTCCGTGAGGCAGAGCGCGTAGTGGGCAGGGATTTAAGGGAATTATCTGTCTATAATACGATCTTATGCTCGCTTGCAGCAGGCAACCGCAAGCTGAATGATCTTTATCACGATACGGGATTTTCAAGAGCTAAGATCAGTGTATACTTAAAAAATCTGATGGCATACGATATTGTAGAGAAGATCAGTGTGTTTGAAACCGGAGGATGGGACAATGCACAAAAAGGTCTGTATCAGATCAAACATACCCTGATCCACTTCTGGTACAAGTTTGTTTATCCGCACATGAGCGGATTGTATGAAATGAGTACCGAGGAATTTTATGAGCGCTATATCAAAGAAGAATTGAATGACTATCTGAACCGCTATTTTGTAAAAGTATGTGGTGAGTATCTGGCATTGTTAAATGCACAGGGACAGTTGGCAGTACAGGCAGTGAAAATGGGCGTATGGATTGGAAAAAAAGGAACCATTGACATCATTGCACAGGATTCCGTGCGGCAGAATATCGTGGCAATCTGCAACTGGTCTAAGTCGGAGCTGACCGATGAAATGTGGAAAAATTTAGAATTTTCGATGAAACAGGCAAAAATCAAAGCGGAGCAGTATTATCTGTTTTCTGCACAGTCCTTTGATGAAGCAATCCGGGAGAGAGCAGAAGAAAATCCGAAAATAAAATTAATTGATATGAATGAATTGTAGGAGTGATTATGGCGAAAGCTTTATACATAGCGGAAAAACCAAGCGTTGCGCAGGAATTTACAAAAGCATTAAAGTTAGAAATGCGCAACCACAACGGTTATAAAGAAGGAGAAACCGCAGTCGTGACATGGTGCGTTGGTCATCTTGTCACGATGAGTTATCCGGAAGTATATGATGAAAAATATAAAAAGTGGAGTCTTGAGACACTTCCGTTTTTGCCGGAAGAGTTCCTGTATGAAGTCATTCCAAGTGCAAAGAACCAGTATGAAATCGTATCGCAGCTTTTAAATCGGGAAGATGTGGATACAATTTATGTCTGTACTGACTCGGGGCGTGAGGGAGAGTACATTTACCGTTTGGTCGAGCAGATGTCAGGAGTCAAAGACAAAGGAAAGCAGAGGAAACGTGTCTGGATCGACTCACAGACCGAAGAAGAGATTTTGCGTGGCATCCGCGAGGCAAAAGATCTGTCAGAATATGATAACCTGTCGGATTCCGCATATTTGCGGGCAAAGGAAGATTATTTAATGGGGATTAATTTTTCAAGACTTTTAACTTTAAAATATGGAAATACCCTTGCAAATTATCTGCATGAACGATATACGGTCATTTCTGTCGGCAGGGTGATGACCTGCGTACAGGGAATGGTAGTACGTCGGGAACGTGAGATCCGTGAATTTGTAAAAACGCCGTTTTACCGAGTGTTCAGCAGCATGGCGATCGAAGGCACCGGCATAGAGAGCGAATGGAAGGCAGTTGAGGGAAGTAAATTTTATCAGTCGCCAAAACTCTATAAAGACAATGGATTTTTACAAAAAGAGGATGCCGGGGCGTTTATTGCCGGTCTTACCGGAAACACGGAATTTACCGAGAACGAAAACGGACAGAGCAGCCAGCAGACCGAAGGAACACAGGCAGTTGTAGAAAAAATCGAAAAGAAAAAAGAGCAGAAAAAGCCGCCGCTGTTATATAACTTAGCGGAGCTGCAGAATGACTGTTCTAAATTTTTCAAGATCAGTCCGGATGAAACCCTTCGCATTGTGCAGGAATTATATGAGAAAAAGTTAGTGACTTATCCGAGAACGGATGCGAGAGTCCTTTCTACGGCAGTATCAAAAGAGATTACAAAAAATATCAAAGGCTTGCAAAATATTCCGGGAGTACGCGCTTATGCCGAAGAAATTATAGAAAATAAAAGTTATCAGGGACTTGCCAAAACGAGATATGTCAATGATAAGCAGATTACAGACCATTATGCGATTATTCCGACAGGGCAGGGATTTGGAGCAATGAAGAGCCTGAAACCCTTGTCCGTTAAAGTTTATGAGGTCATCACCAGAAGATTTCTTGCGATTTTTTATCCGCCGGCAGTGTATCAGAAAGTGGCATTGACAACTGCGATAGAAGGGGAAAAATTCTTTTCTAATTTTAAAGTACTTGCAAATCCGGGCTATTTAAAGGTCATGGATTACTCGTTTTTTAAGAAAAAACAGGAGGAAAAGGCAGATGAAGATATGGATGGCGGGCTTTGTGATACCGAGCTGTTAGAGAGAATTTCTGCTATGAAAAAAGGAACACAGCTTCCGGTGAAAAGCCTCTACATCAAAGAGGGAGAGACTTCCCCGCCGAAGCGTTACAACTCCGGTTCTATCATACTGGCAATGGAAAATGCCGGACAGTTGATCGAAGACGAAGAGTTGAGAGCGCAGATTAAGGGAAGCGGAATCGGCACTTCGGCAACCCGCGCGGAAATCTTAAAAAAATTAGTGGCGAACAAATATCTGGCATTGAATAAAAAGACACAGATTATCACGCCGACACTTTTAGGAGAGATGATTTACGATGTTGTAAATGCATCCATCAGACCATTATTAAATCCTGATTTAACAGCGAGCTGGGAAAAAGGACTGACCTATGTGGCAGAAGGAAGCATTACAACAGAAGAGTATATGGTCAAACTGGAGAATTTTATCAAAAGACGGACGGACGTCGTGCTGAATTTAAGAAATCAATATGCCCTGCGCGGTTCTTTTGACCATGCAGCCGCATATTATAACAAAGGGAAAACGAAAGGAAAAGAGAAAGACAATGAAAAAGTGTGAGATACATCAGCTCTATAATTTAGAAGAAACCATTGCGGCGGATATTTTTAAAAATGTGACTTATCCGTGGGAGGTACTTCCAAAGATTAAAGATTTCATTGTGGAATTGGGAAATACCTTAGATGCGTCAGTATATGAAAAACGCGGAGAGAACATCTGGGTAGCGAAATCTGCAAAGGTGGCAGACACAGCATTTTTAAATGGACCTTTAATCATTGATGAAGGTGCTGAGGTCAGACATTGTGCCTTTATCAGAGGAAATGCCATCGTAGGAAAAAACTGCGTGGTGGGCAATTCTACCGAGTTAAAAAATGTCATACTCTTTAATTCGGTGCAGGTTCCGCATTATAACTATGTAGGGGATTCCATTCTGGGACATAAATCCCATATGGGAGCAGGCTCGATTACATCTAATGTAAAGTCGGACAAGACACTTGTGGTTGTAAAAGACGGAAAAGAAGAAATTAAAACAGGACTTAAGAAATTCGGGGCGATGCTTGGAGATTATGTGGAGGTAGGATGCAATTCCGTTTTAAATCCGGGTACGGTCATTGGTGCTCATACCAATGTCTATCCGCTTTCTATGGTACGCGGAGTGGTAGCAGACCATTCTATTTATAAAAATCGCAATGAGGTTGTACAAAAGAACGAGTAAGAGGAGGTAGAAGTCGATGTTATATTTTGAAAATGACTATTCTGAGGGAGCACATGAGAAGGTGTTGAAGCACCTGATAGATACCAATATGGAGCAGTTGTCCGGCTACGGCCATGATACCTACTGTGAGCGGGCAAAGCAGAAAATCAAAGAGGCATGCGAATGTCCGGATGCGGAGATTTTTTTCATCAGTGGAGGAACGCAGACAAACCAGATTGTCATTGATGCGATGCTGCAAGGGTATGAGGGTGTCATTGCAGCTACGACAGGGCATGTCAGCGGACATGAGGCAGGAGCAATTGAATTTACCGGTCATAAGGTACTCACGATTCCACAGGAGAATGGAAAGATATCGGCAGAAGAATTAAAAAAATATTTAACAACTTACTACGGTGATGCAAGTTACGATCATATGGTGTTTCCGGGAATGGTATACATCACACATCCGACGGAATACGGAACACTGTATACAAAGTCAGAATTAGAAGAGATATCCGCAGTTTGCCATGAATACGATATTCCCCTGTATTTAGATGGGGCGCGTCTTGGCTATGCATTAGCAAGTGCAGGCACAGATGTCAGCTTAACGGATATTGCAAACTATTGTGATGTTTTTTACATAGGCGGAACAAAAGTAGGGGCATTGTGCGGCGAAGCAGTTGTGTTTACCAAGAACAATATGCCGAAACATTTCTTTACCAGTGTCAAACAGCATGGCGGACTGCTGGCAAAGGGACGTTTGCTGGGCGTTCAGTTTGATGCATTGTTTACCGATTCTCTTTATTTTGAAATCGGAAAAAGTGCAATTTCCTGTGCACAGCAGTTAAAAGATGCGTTCCGCGACAAAGGATATACCTTTTATCTGGACTCGCCGACAAACCAGATTTTTATTGTGCTGGAGAATGAAAAAATGGCAGAATTGCAAAAGAAAGTGGTATTCGGACGTTGGGAAAAGGCAGACGAAAACCACACCGTAGCCAGATTTGTGACAAGCTGGGCGACAAAAGAAGAGGATGTGAAACGGCTGATAGAACTATTGTAACATCAGATTGTTCTAATTTTTCAATATCCCCTTGATGTTTTCGACATTTTATGAGAAAATAACTACATCAGTGTGTTAAGAATTTAACGCAACTACAATTTCATCCAATCGAAAGGAGTCTTAAAATGATTTACACACAGGAAGTTCAAAACATGTGTCCGGTTGCTAAAGGTGCAAAACACGAACCGGCTCCAATCCCAGAAGAAGGCAAATGGGTACACTCCAAAAAAATCGAAGATATTTCAGGTTTTACACACGGTGTAGGCTGGTGTGCTCCACAGCAGGGTGCCTGCAAACTTTCATTAAACGTAAAGAATGGTATTATTGAGGAAGCATTAGTTGAGACTATCGGATGCTCCGGTATGACACACTCCGCAGCTATGGCAGCAGAGATTTTACAGGGCAAGACAATTTTAGAGGCATTAAATACAGACCTTGTATGTGATGCAATCAATACTGCAATGAGAGAATTATTCTTACAGATTGTATACGGACGTACACAGAGTGCATTCTCTGATGACGGACTTGCAATCGGTGCAGGATTAGAGGACTTAGGAAAAGGACTTCGTTCTCAGGTTGGTACTATGTACGCAACAAAAGAAAAAGGTGTTCGTTACTTAGAGATGGCAGAAGGCTATGTAACAGGTATCGCACTTGACGAAGACAACGAAGTAATCGGATATCAGTTCGTTTCTCTTGGAAAAATGACTGACTTTATCAAAGCAGGTGATGATCCTAACACAGCTTGGGAAAAAGCTAAAGGACAGTATGGCCGTGTAGATGATGCAGCAAAAATCATCGATCCAAGAAAAGAGTAATCGAAAGGAGACGAACAGAAATGGCATTATTTGAATCATATGAAAGAAGAATTGACCAGATCAATTCCGTTTTAAACAGTTATGGAATCAGCTCCATCGAAGAGGCTGAAAAAATTACAAAAGATGCTGGACTTGACGTTTACGAGCAGGTAAAGAAAATCCAGCCAATCTGTTTTGAGAACGCTTGCTGGGCTTACACAGTAGGAGCAGCTATCGCAATCAAAAAAGGCTGCAGAAAAGCAGCAGATGCAGCAGCAGCAATCGGAGAAGGTCTTCAGGCTTTCTGTATTCCGGGTTCCGTTGCAGACCACAGAAAAGTTGGTATCGGCCATGGTAACTTAGGAAAAATGTTATTAGAGGAAGAGACAGAGTGCTTCTGCTTCTTAGCAGGACATGAATCTTTTGCAGCAGCAGAAGGTGCGATCGGTATTGCTGAGAAAGCAAACAAAGTACGTCAGAAACCTTTACGCGTTATCTTAAACGGTCTTGGAAAAGACGCTGCACAGATCATCTCCCGTATCAACGGATTCACATTTGTTGAGACAAAGATGGATTACGCAAAGAATGAATTAAACGTAGTATATGAGAAATCCTATTCTAACGGACTTCGTGCTTCTGTAAAATGCTATGGTGCAGATGACGTAGTAGAAGGTGTTGCGATCATGCACAAAGAAAACGTAGGTGTATCTATCACAGGTAACTCTACAAACCCTACACGTTTCCAGCATCCGGTAGCAGGTACATACAAGAAAGAATGTATCGAGCAGGGCAAGAAATACTTTTCAGTAGCATCCGGTGGTGGTACAGGACGTACACTTCACCCGGACAACATGGCAGCAGGTCCTGCTTCCTACGGTATGACAGATACTATGGGACGTATGCACTCTGATGCACAGTTCGCTGGTTCTTCATCCGTACCGGCTCATGTAGAAATGATGGGCTTGATCGGAATGGGTAATAACCCAATGGTAGGTGCTACCGTAGCAGTTGCTGTTTCTGTTGAGGAAGCTGCAAAGGCTGGTAAGTTCTAAGAAGAACTAAAGTATTAATTAAGAAAACGTTGAAAATGCCGTAATCTCAAGGGGTTACGGCATTTTTTTGAGTGTAAATATTTTTGGGTAAAATGATATCAGATTCCGCAAATTTTAGCTGACAGCATCTGAATGTAGTATCCATATTGCACTAAGTGTAGAAGCCAAAAGTATCCTTTACAGCAGCGGGAACTTATGATAAAATTCTCACAAAGCATACAGATTCTGGATATCTTATCAGGTGTATACCTGTCAATTCTATCTAATATCAAATCAAAAAATCTATGCTTTTAATTCAATTTAGAAAAAAGCAGGAGATGGATACGCAGACCGGTTTCTGGGGACAGACCACGGGAGACAGAAAGCACCGGTATATCGGAAAACACACATATGGCATTAAAATCCGTGATTTAGTCCGTAAGACTGTCTTTGGCATTAATTTTGCCGTGATCGGAATTGAAAACCAGAACAACATCGATTATACATTTCCAGTACGGGCAATGTCTTACGATGTTGGAGAATACGAAAAGCAGCTTAAGTGTATCCGCAGAAGACTTCGCAGAAAAGGAAAGGATGGTCAGCATTTAACACCGGCAGAGTATTTGTGCGGATTCCAAAAGATATACGTCTTTATCCGGTTGTGACATTTGTGCTATACTATGGAAAAGACGAATGGGATGCAGCTACAGATTTGCATGGAATGTTGGATTTTATTCGCTGTTCTAAGGATGATGAGAGTATGCGGCAGTCAAAGATGATTATACCGAAGGAGGCAGGGTCAATATGTGCAAAGCAATTGATGATTTAATACTGAAAGGGAAATTAGAAGGACGAGTAGAAGGAGAATTGGATAAAACAAAAACAATCGTTAAGAATATGTTGCGGCGTGGCATGGCAGATGCAGACATTTGTGCGTTAGCAGAATGTGATGAGGTATTCTTAGAAGGAGTGCGTAAAGACCTATAAAAACAGATAAAAGTCCGTAATGTGATAGAGGTTTATCGTACCTGTCACACTACGGATTTTTTAGAACTCTTTTTACAGTTTCACAAATTCCGCCTTCCGTCCCCGGAAAACCGTATAATAGCGAAAACCGGCATCCTGCAGAAACGAGGGCACTTTTTTAAAATCAAAGGCGAGGTGTTCCGGTTTGTGTCCGTCAGAACCGATCGTCAGGATCTCGCCGCCAAGTTCACGGTAGCGGCCAAGGGCATCTTCCGTTGGATGCGGATGTCCAAGACCGTATTTTAAACCGGCAGTATTTAACTCGATGCCTTTTCCACGGGAAATTAACTGCTTAAAGATCTCATCTATCACGTCAGAATATTTTCGATAAGAATAATCGGCATTTTTATTTGGACCATAGCGGACAACATAGTCGATGTGTCCGTAAACGTCAAAATCGTCATAAGCCTGAATATTTTCTAGAATGGATTCAAAATATTCTAAGTAAGCCTCATACTCCGTTTTTCCTTCATAATACTCAGGATAATAAGGATCGATCCCGTGCACAACATGGGAAGAACCAATGACAAAGTCTAAATCTCTATTCTGTAAAAGCTGACGGTTATATTCCGCGGCCTGTGGCTGTAGACCGAGTTCCACACCAATGCAGATTGGCAGAACGTTTTGATATTTTTCCTTTAACTCAGACAACTCTTTTTGATAAGCATCCATATCGAATAAAAAAAGTTCCGGTTCCTTTGGATAGTCGTAATCAATATGATCGGTAAAGCAGATGACATCCAAACCATGTTGAAGGGCAGCCTGAACCATATCTTCCGGTTCAGCAGTGCTGTCACCGGAATAACGTGTATGTAAATGGGTGTCCCAAAGCATTTGTAATCCTCCTGTGATTATTTCATTCAATTATGCGTTACCGTGTATGCATACACATCGCAGTGCCGCTCAAAAATCAAAGATTTTTTTGCTGTACGGGCATTCGCCCTATCATCCAACAAAAATATAATTGACTTTATGCAAGCACAAGTCAGTTATATTTTCGTTGGATGGCACTGCTCATCGCTTGCACTCATTATATCACAACCACAGCAAAAGATTCCACTTGTTCACATCCCTGTCCCATGTTATCATTTAATATAGTGACAAAGGAAGCAGAAAACATCAGCAATATACCAACAGAGAAGGAAACCACCGATGAAAAAAATATTATCAAGAATGATCACCATCTGTCTGTTTGTGTCCATGCTGGCTGTGACAGGTATGCCAATAAAGGCAGAGGCAGCAAGTACAAGCGGCAATTTGGAACAGAGAATCTCACAGCTTCAGAAGAAATTTCCAAATGGAAAATACTGGAACCACTCAGGAAGTTTTGTAAATAATCCGGATGGCTGGACAAATACACCGTGTACGCATCATGGCAACTGTCTGGCAAAGGGATATCAGGGGCAGTGCGGCTGCAACAGTTTCTCTAATGCGATCCAGTGTCTGGGATTTTCAGAAAAACTCGGTTATGATGTGTTCGGAAGTACACCGAGAACCTGGTCTAGTCATACGAATCTCTCAAAAGTAAAAGCCGGAGATGTGATCCGTTACAGATATAATACACATTCCATTTTTGTGACAAAAGTTACACCGGATACGATCACTTTTGCAGACTGTAACTGGGACGGCCACTGCAAGATCCGATGGAACGTTACGATCCCAAAATCATCCATTACGGGCTTAACTTATATCCGCCATGCGAATAATTATGACAGTGTGGTAAAAATACCGCAGACCGTGAAGCTGACAACGGCAAAGAATAAAGCGACCAAAAAAGTGTGGTTAAAGTGGAACCGGAGCGATAAAACCAGCGGATATGAAGTATACCGTTCCACAAAAAAGAACTCCGGATATAAAAAAATAAAAACGATCAATTCAGCAAAGAACTGCAGCATGACAGACAAAAACCGGATGATCGGAAAAAAATACTACTATAAGATACGGGCATACCGGAATGTAAACGGACAAAGACTCTATGGATCTTACAGTAATATCAAATCCATCACCATCCGAAAATAGAAGTGAAACAATACTGGGGGCAAAACGGTAGTTTTTGCCCCTGAATTCTTATACAAAATCCAATATGTGTAAAAAAATAGTGAAAAGTTTAACAAAGATACGAAATACCCTTGAAATTTTTCTAAGAATTAGTTAAAATATCAGTAGTTGGGCAAGCTAGCTCAAAAGTAAGAAAAAATTTCATTCAAAATTTCTAGGAGGAATAAGAAATGGCAGTAAGAGTAGCAATCAATGGTTTTGGCCGTATTGGTCGTCTTGCATTCAGACAGATGTTCGGTGCAGAAGGATACGAAGTAGTAGCAATCAACGATTTAACAAGCCCTAAAATGTTAGCACACTTGTTAAAATATGATTCTTCTCAGGGAAAATATGAGAAAGCTGACACAGTAACAGCTGGAGAAGATTCTATCACAGTTGATGGAAAAGAAATCAAAATCTACGCATTCCCGGATGCAAACAATTGCCCATGGGGTGAATTAAAAGTTGACGTTGTATTAGAGTGCTCCGGATTCTATACATCCAAAGAAAAAGCACAGGCACACATCAATGCAGGTGCTCGTAAAGTTGTTATTTCTGCTCCAGCAGGTAACGATCTTCCAACAATCGTATACAACACAAACCACGAGACATTAAAAGCTTCTGATACAATCATCTCAGCAGCTTCTTGTACAACAAACTGCTTAGCACCAATGGCAGATGCATTAAACAAATTTGCACCGATCCAGTCCGGTATCATGTGCACAATCCACGCTTACACAGGTGATCAGATGACATTAGACGGACCACAGAGAAAAGGTGATTTAAGAAGATCCCGTGCAGCAGCAGTTAACATCGTTCCTAACAGCACAGGTGCTGCAAAAGCAATCGGATTAGTTATCCCAGAGTTAAACGGAAAATTAATCGGTTCTGCACAGCGTGTTCCTACACCAACAGGTTCTACAACAATCTTAACAGCAGTTGTTAAAAAAGCTGGTGTAACGAAAGAAGATATCAATGCAGCTATGAAAGCAGCAGCAAATGAGTCCTTCGGATACAACGAGGATGAAATCGTATCTTCCGATATCGTAGGAATGAGATTTGGTTCTTTATTCGATGCAACTCAGACAATGGTAAATCCTATTTCTGATGATTTATACGAAGTACAGGTTGTTTCATGGTATGACAATGAGAACAGCTATACATCTCAGATGGTTCGTACAATCAAATACTTCTCAGAGTTAGCATAAGTATTGATACCAGAGTAAAAAAGACTCAACATGGGTCCGGTCTTTAAAGGGCCGGACTCATTTTTTTCGTTTACGGAGATAAGGTTTCAGATTTCGGTAAACGTACATAACAATATCCAGGAGGAAAATAAAAATGGGATTAAACAAAAAATCAGTAGATGATATTAATGTAAAGGGACTTCGTGTTCTTTGCCGTTGTGATTTTAACGTACCATTAAAAGATGGAAAGATCACAGACGAGAACCGTTTAGTAGCAGCACTTCCTACTATTAAAAAATTAGTAGCAGATGGTGGAAAAGTAATTCTTTGCTCCCACTTAGGAAAACCAAAGGGAGAGCCAAAACCGGAGTTATCTTTAGCACCTGTAGCAGTAAGACTTTCCGAGTTATTAGGACAGGAAGTAAAATTTGCAGCAGATAACGAAGTAGTAGGACCAAATGCAAGAGCAGCCGTAGAGGCAATGAAAGATGGAGACATCATCCTTTTAGAGAACACACGTTACAGAGCAGAAGAGACAAAGAATGGAGAGGCTTTCTCAAAAGACCTTGCTTCTATCTGTGATGTATTTGTAAACGATGCATTCGGTACAGCTCATAGAGCACACTGCTCTAACGTAGGTGTTACAGAGTTCGTTAAGGGTGACTGCGTAGTAGGTTACCTGATGCAGAAAGAGATTGATTTCCTTGGAAATGCAGTTAACAATCCGGAGAGACCATTCGTAGCAATCCTTGGTGGTGCTAAGGTTTCTTCTAAGATTTCTGTTATTGAGAACCTGTTAGATAAGGTTGACACACTGATCATCGGTGGTGGTATGGCCTATACATTCATGG
>OIEA01000608.1_pt1 | contig 15377 bp, 7 predicted proteins | sample 1581631 | NCBI WGS metagenome assembly OIEA01 (sample SAMEA3882526, study PRJEB24775) | human gut metagenome | biome: human-associated habitat; feature: intestine environment; material: feces | place: Netherlands | collected 2009/2010
CCGCTTTCTCAATTCCGCTCAATACGCAGGAAAAGAAGTGGTGTACCAGTTGGGGGACAATGACGCCGATGGTATTGCTGCGGCTTGCGCGGAGATTTACGGCAAGTACGTTGGGCTTGTAGTTATGCTCGCGCGCATAGGCATGGACAAGGTCACGTGTTTCCTTGCTGATGTCCGGATTGTCTTTCAGCGCCCTCGACACAGTGGAGGGGGAGACATTCAGCGCCCGGGCAATATCCTTGATGGTAATCTGCGGTTTATTCATGGTATAGTTTTGAGGACAAAGATAAGGTAAACTTCCCTAATCCGATTGCAAAAATAACGTAATATGGTAAATTGTGCTTATTCGTTGAGGTTTATCGGGTTGTAAGTTTGTGCAAACGATTGCGGACACCCGTATTTTGACAAATTAAGGTGATATGTAGTTCTATATTTCCTAAATGCTTATATTTGCAGTACGCAATTAATGATGATAACGCCATGAAACACATGAAGTTTTTGACTTTCTTTTTTTGTATTGCCTTTGCCGTATTTGCATGTAGCAGCAATAATGAGACAGACCCCAACGCCGGTGGAATTCCCGATAAGGAGGAACCTCTGGCTACGGACTTTGCTAAAGGTGCCGACATCAGTTGGGTAACGGAGATGGAACATAAGGGTATGAAATTCTACAATGCTTCCGGTGTGGAGACCGATTGTTTCCAGCTGATGAAGGATTTGGGCTTGAATGCGGTTCGACTCAGAGTATGGGTCGACCCCAAAGAACACGATAACTGGTGCGATACGGCCGATTTGGTGACGAAAGCCAAGCGTGCCGCAGAGCTGGGTATGGATGTAATGGTAGACTTCCATTACAGTGACTGGTGGGCCGACCCTGGACAGCAGCATAAGCCTGCTGCATGGAAAGGACTGAACTTGGCCGACTTGAAGAAAGCCATCGCCGACCATACTGCCGATGTACTTAATGCGCTGAAAGCGGCAGGAGTTACTCCCAAGTGGGTTCAGGTAGGTAATGAAATCCGTCCGGGGATGCTTTGGGATGAAGATGCTGCATTGAGTGGTGCGTCCTATGATGTGAGGGAATGTGATGTAAAGGGTTCCAACAGCACTTCCGAGAAAGTGAAATACCGTGAGAACTTTGCCAACCTGGCTGCTTTTATCAATGTAGGATACGATGCGGTAAAGTCCGTCTTCGACGATGCCATTGTCATCGTCCATCTGGACAATGGATATGACAACGAATTGTATACCTGGTTCTTTAATGAACTGAAAGCCAATGGCGGTAAGTGGGATATGATAGGCATGTCGCTCTATCCTTACTGGACGATGCTCGAGCACAAGGAATATACAGCTGATAGAACTATCACCGAGTGTATTGCCAATATTAATAGTGTAGCCCGGAAATACAACTGTGACGTGATGGTGGTGGAAACCGGCATGGAGTGTGCTGACGACAAAGGGAATCTGGCAAGTGCTTCCGTGCTGGCAGAAGGGAAACGCCAACTGGCACGTATCCTGAAAGAGTGCAAGGAGAATACCGCTGGACGCTGCAAGGGCGTGTTCTACTGGGAACCGGAATGCAGGCCGAACCAATATCGGCTGGGGGCATTCACTGAAGACGGCCGCCCCACTGTGATAATGGATGCTTTTAAATAATTATATTAACAAAATCTTTTAAAGAAGAATGAGAAAGACAATACTTATCTTTTCCTGCTGCGCTTTTTTTGCCTTGGCGGCAATGGCGCGGCGTACAGAAGCATTGTTGGAAAAGAACTGGAAGTTCACCAAGGGAGATGTTCCCGAAGCAACACAAACAAATTTCGACGACAGTAAGTGGGAAACAGTGACCATTCCTCATGATTGGGCCATCTTTGGTCCGTTCGACCGCAACAACGATTTGCAGGAGGTAGCGGTTACGCAAGACCTTGAAAAACAAGCTTCCGTAAAGACCGGGCGTACCGGAGGGTTGCCTTATGTGGGTGTCGGTTGGTATCGTACGGCTTTTGATGCTTCTGCAGACAAGCAGGTCACTCTGGTTTTCGATGGTGCAATGAGTGAGGCTCGGGTCTATGTCAATGGGAAAGAAGCTTGTTTCTGGCCTTTCGGATATAACTCTTTTCATTGCGATGTTACCGGTTTGCTGAATGCCGACGGTAAAAACAATGTGCTGGCTGTCCGTCTGGAAAACAGACCCCAGTCCTCCCGTTGGTATCCGGGGGCGGGATTGTATCGCAATGTCCGCCTAGTTACTACGGAACGTGTCCATGTTCCGGTTTGGGGTACACAGCTCACCACACCGCATGTTTCTGCTGAATACGCTTCCGTGCGTCTGCGTACTACAATACGGAATGCCGGTGATGCGGATGTTCGTATTTCTACTGATATTATTGCGCCGGACGGTAAGATAGTAGCCCGTAAGGATAATAGCCGGAAAATTAATCACGGACAGCCATTTGAGCAGAATTTTCTGATAAATGCTCCGTCTCTGTGGTCCCCTGAGACACCTTATTTATATAAGGCAGTATCTAAGATTTATGTAGATGGCAAACAGACTGACGAATATACCACGCGTTTTGGTATCCGCAGCATTGAGATTATAGCTGATAAGGGATTCTTCCTGAATGGTAAGCACCGTAAATTCCAGGGGGTATGCAATCACCACGATTTGGGCCCGTTGGGTGCGGCTGTCAATGTGGCTGCTCTTCGCCGTCAGTTGACATTATTGAAGGATATGGGATGTGATGCAGTCCGTACCTCCCACAATATGCCTACACCCGAATTGGTGGAACTCTGTGACGAGATGGGCTTTATGATGATGTTGGAACCTTTCGATGAATGGGATATTGCCAAATGTGAGAATGGTTATCACCGCTATTTCAACGAATGGGCAGAAAAGGATATGGTAAACATGCTGCATCATTATCGGAACAATCCTTGTGTGGTAATGTGGAGTATAGGAAATGAGGTTCCTACCCAATGTAGTCCCGAGGGCTACAAAGTGGCTTCTTTCCTGCAGGATATTTGCCATCGCGAAGACCCTACACGCCCCGTTACTTGCGGTATGGACCAGGTAACTTGCGTGCTTGCCAACGGGTTTGCGGCAATGATTGATGTACCCGGTCTTAATTATCGGGCTCACCGTTATGTGGAGTCTTATGAGACTCTTCCACAGAATATTGTGCTCGGTTCGGAGACGGCTTCCACTGTAAGTTCTCGTGGTGTCTATAAATTTCCCGTACAGAAGGGAGCCAGTGTGATGTACGATGACCATCAGTGCTCCGGTTATGATGTGGAGTGTTGTTCCTGGTCGAATCTTCCCGATGAGGATTTTGCTTTGTCTGATGATTATGACTGGACAATCGGACAGTTCGTCTGGACAGGTTTTGATTATTTGGGTGAGCCTTCTCCTTATAGTACGGATTCCTGGCCCAGCCACAGCTCCGTTTTCGGTATCATAGACTTGGCAAGCCTCCCCAAAGACCGTTTCTATCTGTACCGCAGCCTATGGAACAAGCAGGCAAATACCTTGCATGTCCTTCCGCACTGGACGTGGCCGGGCAGGGAAGGGGAGAATACTCCGGTTTTTGTTTACACCAGCTATCCCAGTGCCGAACTGTTCGTCAACGGAAAGAGTTATGGCAAACAACGGAAACTTACTGCTGATGAAAGCCGTGCTTTGGAAGGTCAGGACTCCCTTGCTTTGCAGCGTCGCTATCGCTTGATGTGGATGGATGTTCCTTATGAACCGGGCGAAGTGAAAGTGGTGGCTTATGATGCTTCCGGCAATCCTGCAGAAGAAAAGGTGATTCGTACCGCTGGCAAGCCCCATCATCTGGAGCTGGTTGCCGACCGCACCCACTTGTCTGCCGATGGTAAGGACCTGGCATATATCACAGTCCGTGTCGTGGATAAGGACGGTAACCTTTGTCCGGCAGACAGCCGCATGGTAAACTTCTCGGTGAAGGGTGCCGGAAAATATCGCGCTGCTGCCAATGGAGATGCTACCAGCCTCGATTTGTTCCATCTGCCCAAGATGCCGGCTTTCAGCGGTCAGCTGACGGCTATTGTGCAGAGTGGCGAGCAAGCCGGTGAGATTGTGTTTGAGGCAAGGGCTAAAGGATTGAAGTCCGGAAAGCTGGTACTTTATACTTCAGAGAAATAAATAGCACTATTTGCTTCCACTCTACCACACCTGCTCTGTAACCCTTTGTTCATCGGTGTTTGAGGTGCGGTGGAAGCAACAGAAAAAGGTGGAAGCAAATTTTGCTTCCACCTCTGTTTTTAGGGCCGATATGATGTTAACTTGTTGTAATGTAACAAGTTAATATCATGTCGGCCATTTTGTTAATATCGTGTTAATGGCATATTAATATTGTGCAGACACGTTATTCATATCCTGAAAGTATGTTGCTTGGTTCATACATGCATGGCATTTCTTCAGTAAAAGCTTTGTGTTTCTTTTGTTTTGTCTTGATGTTGTGTAGTACTTAACGGTCGTAAAGCGATTTGTTGACGGCCGTAAAGCGATCTGTCAACGGCCATCGACAAATCGCCTAACGGCCGTTAGGCGGTGAAAATCTCTGTACTTTAGCAGAATAAACATATATGTTATGTGCAAGAATGCCACATGTAGAGTGGAGAGAAGCGCTGTATTATGATATATCAAGTGATTTTTCTATCTTGTGCAACCGCATGCAATCGTTTGCACTGTTCGTTTTCCACATTTTACACTCTCTTTATACTTTACTAAAGTAATAAAGCATATTTTTGTTGCGTCATGCTTTAGGTACTTGAAAGACGTTAGAAAGCGAAAGTACGAAAATTATTTTTCGAATAATATATATAGGTAATTAATATTGTTAACTTTAATTTATTAAATGCATGAAGCAAGTTAATCTTAGAATCTGTCAAACGATTCTTACCCTAATGTTAGGGTTATTCTTGTCTGTAGGCGCTTATGCACAGAACATCACCGTGAAAGGGCATGTAAAAGATGCTTTGGGAGGAGTGATAGGCGCAAATGTAGTGGAAAAAGGAAATTCCACGAATGGTACAATCACTGACCTTGATGGTAATTTTACATTGACAGTTCCTCAGGGAGCTACGTTGGTCGTGTCTTTTATCGGATACAAGACGCAAGAAGTAGCTGCTGCTCCTTCAGTAATTATTACATTACAAGATGATGCGGAATTGTTGGGCGAGGTGGTCGTAATTGGTTACGGTACAGCCAAAAAGAATGATTTGACTGGGTCTGTTACGGCTATTAGTGCAGATAAAATGGTAAAAGGTGCTGTTACATCTGCTACTGATATGTTGGTTGGTAAAGCTGCCGGTGTAAGTGTGATTACTGACGGTGGTGCTCCGGGAGCTGGTGCTACAATTCGTGTGCGTGGCGGTTCTTCTATGTCTGCATCCAATAATCCGTTGATTGTTATTGACGGTGTGCCTGTAGATGACGGTGGTATTAATGGTATGTCAAATCCTTTGGCTACTGTCCATCCCAATGATATTGAGACTTTTACTATTTTGAAAGATGCTTCTGCAACAGCCATTTATGGTTCTCGTGCATCTAACGGTGTTATTATTATTAATACTAAAAAAGGAAAGTCTGGACGTGTACAAGTTGGTTATAGCGGTACATTCTCTATTAATACAAGACCCAATAAAGTAGATGTAATGTCTGCAAATGAATTTAGAGAATTTGTGACTTCTAAATTCGGTGAATCAAGTGCTCAGTTTAAAGCATTAGGTCAGGCAAATACTGATTGGCAGGATGAAATATTCAAAACCTCTTTCAGTACAGACCACAATGTTAATGTTTCTGGTGCTATACCACACATGCCCTATCGTGTATCAGTTTCTTATACCAATGAAAATGGTATATTGAAGACTTCTAATATGGAGCGTTTGACTGGTGCTATTAGCTTGAATCCTAATTTCTTTGATAAGAAATTGAATATTCAGTTGAATGTGAAAGGTATTTATAATACAAACCGTTTTGTAGATACTGGTGCAATAGGTATGGCGACGCAATATGATCCGACACAGCCTATTTACATGGATGGAAATCCCTATGGTAACGGCTACTTTATGTATATGAAAAGTGGCAATAATCCTACACCGGTTGATATTGGTTTGGCTAATCCCGTTTCTATTTTAGATTCAAAGCATGACGAATCAACTGTTTATAGAAGTATTGGTAATGCACAAATTGACTATAAGTTTCATTTCCTGCCCGAATTGAGAGCAAACTTGAATTTAGGTTACGACGTGTCTAAGAGTGAAGGTGATGTTATTATAGAAGATAATGCTCCTATGACTTGGTGCCAAGGTAACTATAAAACTGGTTTTGGGGAAAATAGCAGCTATTATCAATTGAAGCGGAATACATTGCTGGATTTCTATTTGAATTATGCTAAAGAGTTTGGTGCACATCATGTCGATGTTATGGGCGGTTATTCTTGGCAGCATTTCTATAATTCTACATGGACCAAATATCCTTATTCTACAGTAAAAGCTGAAGAAACTGGTAAGGAATTCTATAAGGATATGGAAGATTATTCAACTGAAAACTATCTTGTTTCTTTCTTTGGGCGTTTGAATTATACATTATTGAATCGTTATTTGGTGACATTTACCTTGCGTAATGATGGTTCTTCACGTTTCAATAAAGACAATCGTTGGGGATTATTTCCTTCAGTTGCTTTGGCATGGAAGATGAAAGAAGAGAATTTCTTGAAGGGAGTGGATTGGCTTTCTGATTTGAAGTTGCGTTTGGGCTATGGTATTACTGGTCAGCAAAACCTGAATAATGGTGACTATCCTTATATGGCTCGCTATATGTATTCCAAAGCTGGAGCAAATTATTATTTTGGTAATAACAAGTATTCATTGATTGCTCCTCAAGCTTATGATGAAAACTTGAAATGGGAAGAAACTACAACTTACAATATTGGATTGGATTTCGGTGTATTGAACAACAAATTGACAGGTACTCTTGATTTGTATTATCGTAAAACTGATGATTTGCTGAATACGGTTACAGCTCCTGCCGGTACAAACTTTAGTAACCAGTTGTTGACGAATGTAGGTACATTGGAGAATAAAGGTATTGAACTTACTTTGACGGCTCATCCTATCACGACAAAAGATTGGGACTGGACATTGAGTTATAACATCTCTTATAATAAAAATGAAATTACCAAATTGACATTTAATGATGACCCGGCTTATAAAGGTGTGATTCATACTGGTATTGATGGAGCAACCGGTTATAATATCATGATAAATGCTGTTGATCATCCTTATAATTCATTCTATGTATGGGAACAACTTTATGATAAGGCTGGAAATCCGATAGAAGGTGCTTATGTTGATCAAAATGGGGATAATAAAATAGACGAAGAAGATTTGGTCGCTTACAAAAAGTCTGCTCCTGACGTATTTATGGGATTAACTTCTCAATTGTCTTATAAGAATTGGGATTTGTCATTTGCTTTGCGTGCAAGTATTGGAAACTATGCTTATAACAATGTACAATCCAATCGTGAGGCTTGGGATGGTTCACAAATGTATGACCAAACTGGTTTCTTGAAAAATCGTTTGACTTCTGCATGGAAAACAAATTTCAAGACAGGGCAATATCGTTCTAGTTACTATGTTCAGAATGCTTCTTTTGTACGGATGGACAATATTTCATTAGGATACACTTTTAACAAGCTGTTCAATGATAAACAAAGTGCACGTGTTTATGTCACGGTACAGAATCCGTTTGTTATTACCAAATATGATGGTTTGGATCCTGAAATTAGCGGTAGTGGAGTTGATAATAATATCTATCCTCGCCCTCGTGTATTTATGTTAGGCTTGAATCTTAATTTTTAATCAATGAAGTTATGAAAATATTAAAATATAAATATATATTGTCGGCAGCCCTTTTGAGTACGATGTTAGGGGTTACCTCTTGTGTGAACGATCTGGATACGGTTCCATTGGATAAGGATGAATTGGTTTCGGATGTCGTTTTTGGAAAGGAGATAGGAGCTTATGAACAAAGTTTGGCTAAAATATATGCAGGTTTGGTAATAGGTGGTAATGCAGGTGGAGACTCAGACCAGGATGTTGTCGGCATTGACGGTGGTTCTCAGGCTTCATTTATTCGCGTATTGTGGAATATGCAGGAATTGGCTTCTGATATCGCTCATTGTTGCTGGAATGATCCTGGTATTCCAGACTTCAATCATATTTCTTGGGCTGCTTCAAGTCCATGGATCAAAGGATCATATTATCGTTTGTATTATCAGATTAACTTGTCAAATGCGTTTTTACGTGAAACAACTGATGATAAACTTGCCTCACGAGGTTGTTCAGAGCAAGTAAAGGCTTCTATTAAAACTTTCCGTGCAGAAGCTCGTTTTATGCGTGCTTTGATGTATCTGTATGCTTTGGATTTGTATCGTAATGTTCCGTTTGTAGATGAAAACAGCCCTATTGGTAGCGTTCGTCCACAACAAATTATGAAAGATCAATTATTTGAATACATTGAAAGTGAAATGTTGGCATGTGAAAGTGATATGCTTGATCCTGTAGTTGGATTTAATGATAATTATGGACATGCTAATAAAGCTGCTCTGTGGGCTGCATTGTCTCGCTTGTATTTGAATGCAGACACGTATGTAGGTGTAAATAAATATACTGAATGTGTGACTTATTCTAAAAAGATTATTTCAGCAGGTTACCAATTGGAACCGGTTTATGGCGATATGTTCAAAGCTGATAATGACCAATCCAAAGAGATGATTTTCCCATTGAGATATGAAGGTGAAGATACAATGACCTGGGGAGGTATGACAGCTTTGTTATGCTGGGGTTCTGCTGATTTTCAAGAAGAAACGAATGCAAAGGGAGGTTGGCAAGGTGTTAGAGCTAAGTCGTCTTTATATAATATCTTTGAAAAAGAGGATAGCAGTGATAAGGATACTCGTAAAGCAATGTTGCGTACAGAAGCTACCACAAATATTGAGATCACAAATGAAGCTGATTTTGTCAATAATGGCATTCCCGTTACCAAGTTTTATAATGTGAATAAAGATGGAAGTAAACCTGCATCTGCGGAAGCTTGGACAGATTATCCATTATTCCGTTTAGGTGAAATCTATTTGAATTTAGCAGAAGCTGTTCTTCGTGGCGGACAAGGAGCAACAAAAACAGAGGCTTTGGGATATGTAAATGATTTGCGTAAACGTGCATATTCAGACAAGGCGTCCGCACCTATTTCCGATAGTGATTTTACTTTGGACTTTATGATGGATGAACGCGCACGTGAGCTATTCTACGAAGCTCAAAGACGTACAGATTTGATTCGCTTCGGTAAATATACTTCTGCTGATTATGTTTGGCCATGGAAGGGTGGAGTTGCGGCAGGAAAATCTGTTGAAAGCTTTTATCAAGTGTTCCCCTTGCCTTCAGACGATGTTGGTTCTAATCAGAACCTGGTACAGAATGAAGGATACTAATATTAATGATTAAACATGAATGATATGAAGACAAAATATATTTATTTACTTTTGGCTGGAATCTTCGCATTGATGTCTTGTGAGGAGGATGCTACCCCCATATTGGAATTGAAGACTGCTGCTGCATTGCATGCGCTTTCCCAAACAGACATTACTATTACTAAAGACAATAAGGATGCGCAATTTCCGGAAATAGCTTGGGATAAGGCAGATTATGGAGTTTCTGCAGTAGTTAATTATGTTGTAACTCTAACAAATACTTCTACCAATAAGAGTATTGTAATAGGAGAAACAGGGGATGCAAAACTGGCATTTACAAATAGTGAAATGAATTCTTTATTGGCTAAGGTAGGAGCATATCCGGGGCAAACGTATGATTTTACTGTTTCTTTGGTTTCTGAGGCATATGATGCTTATACTGATGCAGCTAGTAACTCAATAACTTTTAAGGCTACACCTTATGACCCTAATGTAGATAATATTACATGGAAGTATGCTTATGTAGCTGTTGGCTATCCTGATTGGGACTACACTACTGCCTATTTGATAGGTGACCCTGACGGTGATGGCATTTATAGTGGTTATGCCAATTTTGATGGTGCTGCTTCTTATGCAATCATTGATGGTGCAGACCTTACGAAAGTATTGGCTAAAGATCAGCAAGTTACTGCTGATGGTAAAGGTTTCATTGAAATTACTTTAGATGCAGAAGGTAAGGTAACCCAATCAGAGAAAGGGCTGGTTTGGGGAGTAATTGGAGATGCTACGTCTAGTGGTTGGGACAAAGATACCCAGATGGAATACGATACCACTACTCGTCTTTGGACAGTGGTTACTCCGTTGCTCGATAAGGAATTCAAATTTAGAGCCAATAATGACTGGGGATTCAATTATGGAGCAGAAGAAGGTAAACTTTCTGAGTTGGCCGGTAACTTGGTTGCTGGAGGTCAAAATTTCAAAGTGGTAAAGGCAAGTCCCTATATTATTACTTTAAATTTGACTAATGCAGGAAAATATACTTATAGTATGGAAGAAACAACGATTGAGCTTTCTAGCTCTGCAATGACATTGCCTGGTAGCTATCAGAGTGGTGATGGTTGGAAGCCGGAAGCTGATGATTGCTATAAGGTAGAATCTGCAGCTCGTGATTTCAAATATACTGGCACTCACTATTTCCCTGCCGATACAGAATTCAAGTTCTATGATTCTGGTACGTGGATTGGTGTTGTTGGAGATATTACTTGGAATGAGGCTAAGACATCAACTACGTTTGTTATCGGTGATGGCGGTAATGTTAAGATTGAGGCTGCCGGTTATTATCGAGTAGGTGCCGATACTAAGAAGATGGTTGCTACTTTGGATAAGACAGGTTGGGAGATTATTGGTGATGCTACTCCTGGTGGATGGGATAAAGGCACTTTAATGGATTATGATGCTGAAACGCAAAAGTGGTCGGTGACTGTTACATTAGGTGATGGTGAAATGAAATTCAGATGGGATGCAGCTTGGACTATAAACTTTGGTGGTAGTTTAGGTGCGCTGACGCAGGATGGTGGAAATATTAAAGTTTCAGCTGGAACATACACGATTGTATTGGATCCAGAAGCTAAGAATGCTACAATGACAGCCAATTAAGGCTCTCTTATTTATAGAAAAAGGATTAAGGGGGGACCTTTAATCCTTTTTTATTTGTCAGACCAATGAATTGTAAATAGATGAGGAATTTATTTTATACTATACTTGTATTATTGACAGTGTATGCTTGTGCCGGAAAACGCGAGATAGTTACTGAACAAAAGCAAGTATTACCTGCTGTAGAAGACGTTGTGATGTACGAAATCAATCCACGTGTTTTTGCTCTGAAGAATGCATTTAATGTCATATCAAAACATCTTGATTCTATTCAGTTTTTGGGTGTTAATGTTGTTTGGTTTATGCCAATCTATGAGATTGGTGAGGTAAATACGGTGAATTCTCCTTATTGTATCAAAGATTATAAAAGAATAAATCCTGAATTTGGAACAGTAGAAGAATTTAAGCGTTTAGTGGAATTATGCCATGAAAAAGGAATAAGTGTAATTTTAGATTGGGTTGCTAATCATACATCTTGGGACCATGCTTGGATTAAAGAACATAAAGAGTGGTATACTCAGGATAGTATCGGAAATATAATTTCTCCTGCAGGAACGGGATGGAATGATGTGGCAGATTTGAACTACGATAATGCAGATATGTGCCTTGCAATGATTGATGCTATGAAATATTGGATACAAGAAGTTGGTGTAGATGGTTTTCGCTGTGATGCTGCTGATTATGTTCCATATACTTTCTGGAAGCAAGCTGTTGATTCTCTGAGGGCTATTCCAAATCGGAAATTGTTAATGTTGGCAGAAGGTAAGCGCAAAGATCATTTTGATGCAGGATTTGATATGAACTATGCTTGGGATTTGATGGAGGCGATGCGGGATGTTTTCGTTAATGATAGTAGTGCGGCACGCTTGTTGGAGGTGGATTGGAGCGAGTATGACTCAATTCCGGCAGGAAAAATGAAATTACGTTTTATTACCAATCATGATGAGGCTTCTAAAATGTCGCCAATTGTGGAGTTAGGAAGTGAAAGGGCAGCTATGGCTGCTTTTGTTGGAACAGTTTTTTTGCATGGTGGAGCATTGATTTATAGTTCACAAGAAATTGGACATGAGGCTCCTATTAATTTTTTTGCATATACATCCGTGGATTGGTCCGAATGTTCGGATATTTATCAAGAATATGGGTGTTTAATGGGATTGTATAATAAATATCCTGCACTTCGGAAAGGAATATTAACTGGGTATCCTGCTTCAGACGTCTTGATGTATCAGAAAAGTGATGGTAAAGATGCTTTTATGATATTGGTTAATGTGCGTAATAGAGATGTTTCTGTTATCTTACCGGAGGGTTGGAAGCATCATGTAGCTACTGATATTTACGAAAATAAACCTCTGGAATTGATGAATGAAATTAAACTGAATGCATTAGAGTATAGAATAATTAGATTCTGACGGCTGGATTTTAATAAAAGAGGAGACCCTATACTATTATATTGTGTAAGGTCTCCTCTTTCTGTTTGATATGCAAACGTTTTCGTGATATTGTTCTCGTTTTCCTTTACGTTAATTGATTTGCCCTTTCTTTTCCGGTTATATTTGTGAAGTGATAACTTTAAATACTTCATATTATGAAAATTATCGTTCAACGTGAGAATCTTGTTTTATGGCATTTGATATGCTTCAGCGTGCTGCTGGCATTCACGGCATGTAGTGACAACAAAGAGGAGTTTCAGGAATATTTGACTCCTGCCTCCGGTAGTGAAGCTATTTTTGAACAAGGTTTTAGCTTTGCTGAAGCTGCTTCTTCACAAAGTGTCAGTTTTGAGGCCGGATATCAATGGACTGCTGAGCTGAGTGGTGAGGATATTGGCTGGTGCAGTATCAATCCGGCAAAAGGCTTGTCAGGAAAAGCTACGATTATGGTTTCTGTTGCTAAAAATGAAACTGGAATAGCGCGTACAGCACAATTGAATATTATATCCGGTTCAAAAAGGGAAGAAATATCCGTCACTCAAGCTGCCAATGCAATTGCAATTCCTGCTGGTCTGAGTTATACACCGGTGGTACCAGATGCTGATCAGTCTCTTGTCATTACGTTTAAAGCGGATACAAAGTCTGCCCTCTATGAGTATAAAGGAGATGTGTATGTACATATTGGTGTTGTCAGTGAAGGTCGTTGGCAATTCGTGCCTGCAGAGTGGGCAGAAAACAAAGATAAATGTAAGATGACTTTATCTGAGGCTAATATTTGGAGTATTACATTGAGTCCGAATATCCGGGAGTGGTTTGGGAGTGGAAAGACACCGGTGAACCAACTTGGAATAGTGATTCGTAGTGCGGATGGTAGTAAAAAAGGAATAGATACTGATTCCTTTATAGCGGTAACTGATACAAAATATGAAGGATTTGTACCCGGTGAGATTAAAACTGCCGCTGTACCGGCTGATATGGTCGAAGGTATCAACATAATGGATAATTCTACAGTGACACTGGTACTTTATGATAAAGATGTGAATGGAAATCATAAGGATTTTGCACATGTTGTGGGTGACTTTAACAATTGGACCTTAAGTAATGACGAAAAGTCGCAGATGTATCGTGATGATGCTTCCGGATGTTGGTGGATTACGTTGGCGGGGTTAGATGCTGGTAAAGAGTATGCTTTCCAATACTATGTGGGTACAAAGGAAGGTGAAGTAATTCATTTGGCAGATGCTTATACTGAAAAAATACTGGATCCTGATAATGATAAAGATATTTCAGCTTCTACCTATAATGAAAACCTGGTTTATCCTAAGGGAGGGGTAGGAATCGTTTCGACCTTCAAGATACAGAAAGATAGTTATAACTGGAAGTATAATGATTTTAAAATAGCAAATCCTAAGCAATTAGTGATATATGAATTGCACTTGCGCGACTTTACGGCTACGAGTGACATTAACGGTGCGATGGGAAAGCTTTCTTACTTGAAAGAAATGGGTGTCAACGCTATTGAGTTGATGCCGGTGCAGGAGTTTGACGGCAATGACAGTTGGGGGTATAATCCTTGTTTTTTCTTTGCGATGGATAAAGCTTATGGGACAAAAACAATGTATAAGCAGTTCATTGATGCTTGTCATGAGGCTGGTATGGCAGTTATTCTGGATGTGGTTTATAATCATGCTACAGGAAATAATCCGCTGGCTAAACTCTATTGGGATGGTGATAAGACTGCAAAGAATAATCCATACTTCAATGTGGAAGCACCTCATCCTTATAGCGTGTTCCATGATTTCAATCATGAAAGCCCATTGGTGCGTAAGTTTGTGAAGCGTAATCTGCAATTCTTGTTGAAGGAATATAAGGTGGATGGCTTTCGTTTTGATTTGACGAAAGGGTTCACACAAACCTCTTGCACTGAAAGTACAGCATCCAATTACGATGCGGGTCGCATTGCCGTCCTAAAGGATTATAATGCGGCCATCAAGGAAGTGAAAAAGGACTCTTATGTTATCTTGGAGCATTTCTGTGATTCAAAGGAAGAAAATGAACTGGCAGCTGATGGTATGCACTTATGGCGTAACTTGAATAATGCCTATTGTCAGTCGGCTATGGGGTATGCTGAAAATAGTTCTTTTAGTAGCCTTTATGAGAAAAACACTGCATGGGTAGGTTTTATGGAAAGCCATGATGAAGAACGCACAGCTTACAAACAGTCGCAATGGGGTGATGGTGTGCTGAAAACCGACCTTGATGCCCGTATGAATCAGTTGGCACTAAATACAACTTTCTTCCTTACCGTTCCTGGTCCTAAGATGGTTTGGCAGTTCGGAGAGATGGGATATGACATCTCTATTGAAGAGAATGGCCGTACCGGTAGGAAGCCTTTGCATTGGGAATATTTAGATAACGCCGATCGTAAAGGGCTGCACGATGTTTATGCAGCTTTGATGAAGCTGCGCAATGCTCATCCGGAGTTGTTTGATGCAAATGCAACTTTGACATGGAAGGTGGAAACTTCTGATTGGGACAACGGTCGTACATTATTGGTAAAAAGTATAACGGGTAAGCAACTGGTGGTGGTGGGTAACTTTACACATACCGCTACTGATATTGTTTTCCCTGCCACTCCTGGTAACTGGACCAATTACTTTACAGGAAAAAGTGAAACCGTAAATAAACAGGTTAATGTACCGGCTCATGGATATGTGGTCTACACTAATTTCTGATTTCGGTAAGAATCATTCATACATCTTTATCAGCACCCGATTCAGCCAGTTCCAACGGAAACGGA
>OIEA01000612.1_pt1 | contig 15294 bp, 14 predicted proteins | sample 1581631 | NCBI WGS metagenome assembly OIEA01 (sample SAMEA3882526, study PRJEB24775) | human gut metagenome | biome: human-associated habitat; feature: intestine environment; material: feces | place: Netherlands | collected 2009/2010
CCCGCCAAAATAAACCTGTCCCTTTTTGGCAGGTTAATCGGGGGACTATTTCACCGCAACTTAGGGCACGGTTAGGGAGTGTGCACCTTAAAGAGTGGTGCCCTTGATTAGAGAGGTCGCGCTCGTCTCTCTAATTGTCTCTCTAAAGAGAAAGCCAGTTAAAGAGATAACATTGGGCTATCTAACAGTGAATTCGATACATCTCTCTAAATGTCTCTCTAAAATAAGGTGCTTATCTCTCTAAAGTTAGAGAGATATACTATACTTTAGAGAGATAAATCTATCGTTTTAGAGAGACGGAATGCCAATGCTGCTGGATGAACCTCTTGGCCTTATCGTTGAGCGCCTTCGCAGGCGGGGGACTGATGACGCATCGGTAGAAGTTAAAGCCTGCACGAATAAATTGAGCGCAGACGTATGGGAGACAGTGAGCGCTTTTGCGAACACTGCGGGTGGGCTCATTATTTTGGGCCTAAACGAAGCCGAAGGATTTGTTCCTTCGGCTAACTTTGCTATCGATAGGGTGCGCGATCAGTTTGTTTCGGGTATCGGAGACGGAGGCTCAGCGGCAGTGGTGACCCATGCGCCACGGTACGAGCTTGATCGAGGCGAGGTCGACGGGCTCCAGGTGCTTCTGGTGCGCATCTTTGAACTTGAGCTTAAAGCGAAGCCTTGCTATATCGGCGCGCGCGGCGTGCAGAACGGTAGCTACAAGCGCGTGGATGATAAAGATATCAAGATGTCACCCGCTGAGCTATATGAGCTGCAGAGTGCGTTGCTTCCGAGCGATGCAGACGGCACGGTGGTTTCGGAGGCAACAGTCGAGGATTTGGATCCAGATGTCGTGCGGTCTATTATCGCAAATCGCCGGCTGCAGACCCCCCGCGTTTTGCGCGGGGCCGATACGCTGGAAAAGCAGCTGGTCAGACTCAATATCACTACAAAGGATGGTGCGGTGAAGCTCGCAGGGCTTCTGTCGGCGGGAATTTACCCCCAGCAGTTCTATCCCAAACTCATGATTGATGTCGCCGTTCATTCCGATGTGGAAAAATCTGCACCCGGGCAACCCCGGTTTATTGACCGCCAGTTGTGCGATGGCCCGATTCCGGCTTGCATCGAAGATGCCCTTGTCGCGATTGGACGGAACTTGCGCAAAGCGGCGATAGTGCAAGGCGCTGGCAGAAGGGAGGATTGGGAAGTTCCCCAGGAGGTTTTGCGCGAGGCCTTGGCAAACGCCTGCATCCATCGAGAATATTCGCCCATGTTTGTGGGGCAGGCCGTGAGTGTCGATATCTATCCAGACAGAATAGAGATCAAAAACCCCGGTGGGCTTTGGGGCGGAAAGACGGTGGACAATCTTGCAGACGGGGAATCGCGCTGCCGAAACCCAAAGCTCATGAGCCTAATGGGGGCGACGCCGTTAGAGCATGCCGAGGGGCCCGTTGCAGAAAGCCAGGGATCTGGTATCCCGGCTATGATTCGCGAGATGGAGTCTCGTTCGCTTGGAAGGCCGAAATTTATCGTTAAGGCCGATTCGTTTACGGTGCTGCTTTCCCGGCACGGGGCGGAGCTTGCTGAAAACCGCACGTGGATTCAGAGCCATGTGGGCACCGAGCTGACGGATCGCGAGGAAACATTGCTCATGTTTATGCGGGAGCATGGGTGCGTATGCGATGTTCAAAAAATACGAGAGGCCCTGAAGTGGGATTCGGATGACATTCGCCTGATCTGCGGGAATCTTGTCGATAAACATGTCCTGTCAAAATGTGGCAAAGACACGTTTGAGATTATCGATATGAGCAGAGAATCGTCAGCTTCGACAGCGGATAGGATCCTGGAGGCTCTCAGAGCCGAAGTGGATATGACGGCGCGAGAAATAGCGGTTGCATCGGGGGTCAAAATTTCGTCCGTCCGCTACCATCTGCCAAAAATGGCGGATAAAGGACTCATCGAAGTAATGGGTTCATCGACGAGCCGCAACCGCCGCTATCGGAAGAAGTAGATGCAGCCGAGTCGCCCCTCTTGTGTCTCTCGAAGTGAGATGGGTGCTAGGGGGGGGCGACTGCCTCGCGATATTTCCCCAGATAAAACCTGCCAAAATAAACCTGTCCCTTATTGGCGGGTCAGTTAACGCAGTGCAGGTTGAGCATATGCGAGCGAGCGGTCTCCGGGTGCGGTAAGGTGACGTGAAACAAGCGGGCGCTGACCTTTTGGTCGCGCCCGTGAAGTTGAACGTCAGATTGCCGTGTCCGGAGCCCGCGCAGCGCCGAGCAGTTACGCCGTTTGTAAAACGGCGTAACCTAAAGGTTCATGTTGCCGTGAATGTAGGGGGTGACCTCGGGGGAGATATGGTCGCAGCCCAGCTCGCGCAGCGCGGACTCGATGGCGGCGGGCAGCGGGGTCTTGCCCTTGTCGTCGACGGCGTTGCCACCGAGGGCAGCAATCTTGGCGACATCTGCGGGTGCGGCCTCGATATGCATGCAGCCGCCGACCAAGCGCGCGCGTACCTGTGCCAGATCAAGATCGTGCAGGTAATCCTCGCAGGCGCGGATTAAATCGACCTTCTCGCGCGTAAGCTCCTCGCCCGTGGGGACGCGGGTGGCAAGACATGCTCCCGCCGGCAGGTTCCAAACGGGATAGCCCCATGCGCGCAGCAGCTCGCGCTCTTCGTCCTTGGTAAAGCCGACCTCCATAAGGGGTGAGCGTACGCCGAGCTCTTCTGCCGCACGCATGCCGGGGCGGTAGTCACCGCGATCGCTTGCATTGCTGCCATCGATGACGGTGGGAAAGCCGAGCGACTTGGCGTGGTTGACGATGGCGGTAAAGCCGGCGTGCTTGCAGTGGTAGCAGCGATTAGCATCGTTGCAGGCTACTTGGGGGAGTTGCAGCTGATCCACCGAAAGATTGAGCACGGGGAGCTTAAAATGCGGCCCCTCATTGGCCTGCCCATCAACGGACTGCTCAAACGAAGCCTGCTCGGGCGTGCCGATGAGCGGCGTAGTGAGATGGACGAGGAGGGTATCGGTAGGCATGATGCGGGCGCATACGGCGGCCAAAAAGCTGCTGTCGACGCCACCGGAAAACCCGATAGCCACGCGCCCGTATGCCAAAAGCAGCTGTTCGAGCGCCGATAGCTTGTCTTGAAGCTCCTCCGCGGGTGCCGTGGTGTCTAAAATCATGAAACGATCCTTATCGTTGAGTACTCGGTCGAAAACTATAATCCTAATGCGTTACTTGTCATAAGTCTTCTATCTATGTAACGAAAGTGCAATATGCTATATACGTTATATACAAGTTTGTAAAGTGCGGTAGAGTGACAGTAACACAATCCGGTGAGGGGGCCGATATGATCAAGGCTGTTATTTTTGACATGGACGGAACGCTGGTCGATACCGAGCGTTTGGGCATCAAGGCATGGAAGGCGGGCGCTGCCGAGCTGGGGGTCGCGATTGATGAAGCGCTGATCCATCAGTTTATCGGCCGCACGCTGCCCGATGTCATGGACATCCTTGATAAGCATTACGGTAGCCACGAAACCACCGAGGCGGTCTATGTCCGCCACAAGGAGATTCGCGACGAGATGGTCAAGACCGAACTGGAGCTTAAGGCCGGTGCCGCCGAGTGCCTAGACGAGCTGCTGGCTGCGGGCTATCACGTGGGCCTTGCGACGTCGTCGCGCCTCGCTACGGCCGAGCGCAACCTTAAGATGGTCGGTCTTTTTGACAAGTTTGAAACGGTAACGTGTGGCGAGGACGTCGTGCACGGCAAGCCCGACCCCGAGATGTATCTGCTCGCCTGCGAGCGCGCGGGCTTTGCTCCCGAGGAATGTGCCGTGGTCGAGGATTCTCGCAACGGCTGCGTCTCGGGCATCACGGCCGGCTGCCATGTTTTTGCCGTCCCCGATATCGTGCCGCTGCCGCAGGACGTGGTGGATGGCTGCGAGGCCGTGCTCGATACGCTGTTCGATCTGGCGGCGGCGGTCAAGGCCGTGCGCTAGACAATTGCGGTGTTGAAACGAGCAATTGCCCACGTTTGCGCTCAAGCAAAAGGGGTCCGGCAATGGTCGGGCCCCTTTCGCTTAAGCGGCGTTTTGGCATACTGGCCGACGTGCTATAGATATGCGCCTAGGTTGATGGCCGTGGCGTCGGTCTGGCTGCTTGCCTGGGTGCTGGCGCGTTCCAGCAGGAACGGCCGCACGAGTTCTTGGCGGTTGATGTCCTCGATGGCCGTGACCGCGGTGACGGTGCGCGCGGCAGAGCCGATGTGGACGTGCTTGGTCTTTGCCGGGGCCTTGTTCTCAATTTGCTCCATGAGCAATTGAACGCCCTTGCGGCCAATCTCGTAGCCCGGGGGCGCTACCGTAGTGAGCGGGACCGATCCGCTCCAAGCGAGTGGGTTGCCATCGCAACCTGCTACGCGTACTTGCCCGGGGACGGCGATGCCTTTGTCGACCAGCGCCGAGATGACGCCCGAGGCCAGCACGTCGGTCAGACCGACGACAAAATCGGGGCGTTCGTCGGCAGGGCGCCCGGCAATCTGAGCGCCAATGCTGTAGCCGTCGGCTGCGGTATTCCACTCTCCGGCGTCAATGACCTCAATTTTGATATCGGGATGCAGGGCGAGGGCCTTGTGAATGCCAAGCACGCGCAGGGTGAGCTGCATGAATGCCGCTCTGCCCACAACGGTGATATGGTGTGCGCCGCGGGCGATGGCGAGCTCGGCGATAATGCGCCCCTGTGCCTCGTTGTCGGCCGCTACGTAGTAGCCGGGCTCGGAGCAATGGATGTCCAGATGGACGATCGGCACGGGCATCTTGGTCGTTGCGGGACGCCAGTCGGGGGACGCCATGGGCTGAACCATGACGCCGGACATTTGCGTGCCCATAAAGTAGCGCAGGTAATGGTCCTGGAGAATATCGTCGTTGTCGGCATTGGCGATGAGCAGGTCGTAACCGTGCTTGCGGGCCTCGTTATGGGCGCCGCTGGCAATTTGGAGCGAAAAACCGTGGTCGAGACGGGGGAGCACCAAGCCAAAGGACTTGGTGGCGCCGCCCGCGAGCTGACGGGCGCTTTGGTTGGGCAGGTAGCCAAGGCGATTGATGGTCTCGTTAATGAGCTTGAGGGTCTCGGGGCGCAGCTTTTCGGGATGGTTGAGCGCGTTGGAAACCGTGCCCAACGAAACCCCGGCCTCGCGCGCGACGTCGCTGATTTTAACCTTTGCCATAGCGGCCCCTTTGATGCGTTTCAAGTACAAGCCAGATTGTAGCATCCCAAACCTACCAAAAAGGGACAGGTTTATTTTGGCAGGTTTTATCTGGGGAAACGCCGTTGCCAACGCGACCACCACGAAGGGGGCAGGTACCTTTGTGTTGGTTTGGACCGGCTGGACGTGTGTGCATCGGGTGGTATCTAAGTTGAGATACCACTTCTGGTATATCAGCTTGCGTTTGCGTGAGTACAATACTCGAACGTTATACGTCTCAGCGCCCCTTGTGCGTGGACGTCTTGCAGTCACGCGAACGAAGGGATTTATCCTATGTGCGGAATTGTCGGCTACACCGGCTCTGATATTGCAAAGAACATCCTGGTCACGGGCCTTAAGCGCATGGAATATCGCGGCTATGACTCCTCGGGTGTCGCGCTCGAGGTGGGCGAGGGTGCCGCGGCACATCTCGATGTCATCCGCCGTGTGGGCAAGGTCGCGGGCCTTGAGAGCGAGCTCTCCAACATCGACAGCGATGCTACCTGCGGCATTGGCCACACCCGTTGGGCTACCCACGGAAAGCCTTCTGTTGCCAACGCCCATCCCCACACCAGTTGCGACGGTCGTATCGCCATCGTCCACAACGGCATCATCGAGAACTTCGCCGAGCTGCGCGAAGAGCTGGAGGGCCGCGGCCACCACTTTAAGAGCGAGACCGATACCGAGGTCTTCGCGCATCTGATCGAAGAGGCTTATGCCGAGACGCACGACCTGATGGCCTCCGTGCGCGAGGCGTGCACCCACGTGGTCGGTGCCTATGGTCTGGCCGCCGTGTGCGCTGACGAACCCGGCGTGATCGCCGTGGCCCGCAAGGATTCCCCGATCGTAGTCGGCGTGGGCGAAACCGGCTCCTATGTTGCTTCCGATGTCATCGCGCTCATCGACGCCACACGCGATGTCGTGGTGCTCGAGGACGGTCAGTTTGCCAAGCTCACGCCCGCAGGCGTCGAGTACACCGACGAGGCCGGCAACGTTATCGAGCCCAAGGTCACCCACATCGACTGGGACCTGGACATGGCAGAAAAGGGCGGTTATCCCGACTTTATGCTCAAGGAAATCCACGAGCAGCCGCGCGTCGTGCGCGACACGCTGGTCGGTCGTATGACGCCGGCCGGCGAGCTCGACATCGACGAGCTGGGCCTTTCGCTCGAGGAACTCAACGACATCGACCGCGTCTACGTGATCGCTTGCGGCACCAGCTATCACGCTGGCCTCATTGCCAAGAATCTCATTGAGGGCTGGGCTCGCATCCCCACCGAGGTGGAGGCGGCCAGCGAGTTCCGTTATCGCAACCCCATCATTACGCCGACGACGCTTGTCGTTGCCGTGTCCCAGTCGGGCGAGACGGCCGATACTCTTGCCGCCATTCGCGATGCGCGCATCAAGGGTGCCAAGGTCTTTGGCATCACCAATGTGGTGGGCAGCCCGGTGGCGCGCGAGAGCGACGGCGTTATCTACACCAAGGCCAACAAGGAGATCGCAGTCGCTTCGACCAAGAGCTTCATCGGTCAGGTCGTGAGCCTGACGCTTTTGGCCCTGCTGCTGGCGCAGGTGAAGTACCGCTTGACTACCAAGCAGACGCGCATGCTGTTCCGCGAGCTTTCCGATACGGCCGAGCAGATCCAGTGGATTTTGGATACCCAAACCGAGGCCGTTCATGAGGCTGCCCTGCTGTGCAAGGACGCGCAGTCGGCGCTGTTCGTGGGCCGTGGCATGGGTGCCGCTATTTCCTACGAGGGTGCGCTCAAGCTCAAGGAAGTCAGCTACCTGCACGCCGAGGCATATGCCGCCGGTGAGATGAAGCATGGCCCCATTGCCCTGATCGACCCGGGCTTCCCTGTCATCGCTGTGGCCACCAAGAGTGCCACCTACGACAAGACCGTGTCGAACCTTATGGAGTGCAAGGCGCGCGGCGCCAAGGTCATCGTCGTTGCCACCGAGGGCGACGAGGAGATCAACAAGATCGCCGACTGCATCATCCGCGTGCCGGCAGTCCGCGACGTGTTCAGCCCCATCACGGCGAGCGTCCCGCTGCAGCTGCTCGCCCGCGAGGTCGCCATCCTGCGCGGCTGCGACGTCGACCAGCCCCGTAACCTGGCGAAAAGCGTTACTGTCGAGTAATCGAGTTCCGTCATCCTAACAACTAAGGCCCGGCTCCGCATCATCAGACGGAGCCGGGCCTTTATGTGCGGAGAAACCACCACAAAGGTGCCTGTCCCCTTTGTGGTGGTTTTGGCAGGTTAGCGGAGCTTGCTGGTCTCGAAGTACTCGGGGAACTGGTCCAGAACCTCGGTCTGGTTGCGGAACATCATATGCAGGTGCTTGCTAACCAAAAAGCTCGCTTCGATGGGGTCGCGACCGGCGATAGCGCGGCGAATCTGCTTGTGCTCGTTCACGATGTCCTGATTGTCGAGAACCTGCGTGGCGGCGCGCAGCCAGCGGAAGCGCTCCAGGTCGGCATTGGTCTCTTCGAGCCACGACCACACGGTGCTGCGACATGCGATGCTAAAAATCATGTGATGCATGAGGTTGTCGCTCAAAAAGAAGCCGATGCGATCCTCTTCGGCCATGGCCTTTTCCTGCAGCGCGATGGCACGGTCGAGCTGCTCGATGCCTGCCGAGGTGGCACGGGCGCAGCACTCCACAATCACCTGTTTTTCCAGGTGTTCGCGGATATAGCAGGCACTCTCGGCAAAGGTGAGGTTGATGGGCGAGACATAGGTGCCGCTTTGGGGCACGGTGCGCACTAGACCCTCTTGCGCCAGACGCACCAACGCCTCGCGCACAGGGGTGCGCCCCATATCCAGGTCGTCGCAAAGCTGTTTGACGCCCAGCTTTTCGCCCGGCTTGTAGTCCAGGTAGACGATTTTGCGTCGAATGGTGTGGTAGGACTGGTCCTGTAGACTCGTTTCCTGCTCGCCGACGTGCATCGATTCTTCCATAGCGCCTCGCAACTGTTCTATCAAACTCATATGTCAGTTGTTAATTATGCCGCGAATCAGCTCTCCGCGGTGGGTAATTCGGCTGTTGCCTGAGAACTAATGCGGCATCTTAGTCTGTGTTTGCGCAAGGCTGCGCTCAATGTTGCCGTATCATAAGCCGTCGCAAACGTGAAATAGAAAGAAGGAATCCCATATGCAACTGGCAAATATCGTACGCGAGCGATGGAAAGGCGTCTTGTTCTGCCTGATCATCGCCATTCCCGCGACGTTGCTCGGCAAACAAATTGAGGTGGTCGGCGGTCCGGTATTTGCCATCCTCTTTGGCATGGTCCTGGCGCTCGTCTTTCCCAAGAATCGTCGTGAACAGCTCGCCGCCGGTGTCACCTATACGTCTAAAAAAGTCTTGCAGTACGCGGTTATCCTGCTTGGCTTTGGCATGAATCTCTCCCAGATTCTGTCCAAGGGCGCCCAGTCGCTGCCGATTATCGTGGCGACGATCTCGACCTCGCTTGTCATTGCCTTTGTGCTCTGCCACGTTATGAACGTGCCGGGCAAGATCGCGACGCTTGTGGGTGTGGGTTCGTCGATTTGCGGCGGTTCTGCCATCGCCGCGACCGCGCCCGTCATCGATGCCGACGATCGCGAGATTGCCCAGGCTATTTCGGTCATCTTCCTGTTTAACGTTATCGCGGCGCTCGTGTTTCCGACGCTCGGCGGCATGCTCGGGCTGACCAACGAGGGCTTTGGCCTGTTTGCCGGTACCGCCATCAACGACACCTCGTCCGTAACGGCTGCGGCGAGCGCTTGGGACAGCATGCATCCCGGCGCCAATGTGCTCGAGAGCGCCACGGTGGTCAAGCTCACCAGGACGCTGGCCATTATTCCCATCACGTTGGTCCTCGCATGCTGGCAGATGCATCTGGCGCGCAAGGTCGGCGGTGACGCCAAAAGCACGTTCTCGCTTAAACGCGCGTTTCCCATGTTCGTGCTGTTCTTTGTGCTGGCGAGCGTGATCACCACGGTGCTTCAGCTTCCCGCGTCTTTTACGGCGCCCATCAAGGAGTTGTCGAAGTTCTTTATTGTGATGGCCATGGCGGCTATTGGTTTTAATACCGATATCGTCGAGCTGGTCAAAAAGGGCGGCAAGCCCATTGCGCTGGGCTTTTGCTGCTGGATTGGCATTGCGTGCATGAGCTTGGGAATGCAGCACGTGCTGGGAATCTGGTAGAGAAGTAGCTTATTTGCGTGCTGGTTGCTGGTGAGCACATGCCTGCGGTGGAGCGATAGGAGCTCTTGCGGGTATGGCTTGTCCGCAGGTTGATAGGTCCCGAAGAGCTCTTATCGCCCCGCCAGGATGGCGATGCGGGGCAATTCATATATTCGCAAGAAGGCACCGCAGGCCCTATAGTGTTTGGTGAACATTATCGTTCAATTTTGAAACACTTGAGATGTCGGGGCCCAGATGGGACCGCGGCTGGAGACGGGGCGAACCATGGACAGCGATGCCAAGCTGCAGATTCTGATTGAGGCGTTGTCCGCAGCCGGAGTATCGGTGCTGGCAATCGACGAGTGCGGTGGTGTTGTGATCTCGACTATGAGTGACGCTGCGCTCGAGCAGGATATCGCCGCTTTTGTTTCCGAGCGTCTCGCTCGCGTGGGCGATGGAGCGCGCCTGGTGATGGGACGCGAGGGCGTGCGGTTGAGCTTGACGGTGCGACCGACGGCCGAGGAGCACGGAGCGCTTTGGGTGGTCGTGGCGCATGAGGTGCGCGCCGCCGCGGCGCGTGCGGGCATCGAGTGGCTCAATGCCGACGAAGTCGAGGCTCGCTACGAGTCGAGCACGTACGGTATCGTCGAAGACGCGGCGGCGGTCGCTGCCCCCGTACGGGAGAGTTACGCACGCGGGGTGCCCCTTATGCTCGAGGGTGAACTGGGCGCGGGGCAGGATCAGATTGCAAAGCGCCTGTACCTGGATGGGCCCTATGCCGATCAGCCCTTTGTGTCCGTTGCGCTCGATTAGCTTACGGATCGCGGCTGGCGCCATCTGCTCAAAAGTTCCGAATCGCCGCTATTCCAAACGGGGCTGACGCTTTGCATGGGCGGCTGGCATGCCGTTGGGCCCCAGCGCCTGCGCGAGCTCGTGTCCGCAATGGTCGACACGGCGCTCGCAACTCGTTGCCATGTGGTGTTGACGGCAAACGATATGCCGGGCGGCGGCGAAAGCGACCAGGCTGCCTTTGTGACCGAACGTCTGGCCTGCGCCGTGAGCGTGGCGCCGGCGCTTGCCGAGCAGGGCTGCGTGTCGCATAAAATTACGGGCTATTTGAAGTATCTGGCAGATATGTTTGAAACGGATGCCCCATGGCTGTCCGCCGCTGCGGCAGAGGCGCTCGATGCGTACCGTTGGCCCCGCAATTACCTGCAGCTGCGCGAAGTATCGGAACGACTCTATATATTAGTGGGGGCGGGTACGGTGGAGCGTGCCGTGGCGAAAGAGGTACTTGCCCAGGAGGACGTTATCAAGACCGCGACCTTTGGTGCCCCGACACTCGAAAGCGATTTGTATATCTTGCGGCCTCTGGTCGATACCGAGCGCGATATCGCGCGGTTGGTCCTGCAGCATCTTCACGGCAACCGGACTCGTGCGGCAGAGGTGCTCGGTATAAGCCGCACGACTTTATGGCGCCTGCTGAAGGACAACGACCGCTGAGCGAGGCGCCGTGACCACGAGCGGCGCGTGTGATACAGTCCAAAGCAGTACTGTTTCGATTGTGTTACGACGTGCGGGGGAGTATGGCGGAGACTTCAAAAACGAACCGAACAAAACGAAGTGCGGCGCCGGTCAACCGACGTACGACTTCGCGGACGTGGGGCAAAAGCGCCTCGGGGTTCGACGGCTCGTTCAAGCGCACAAAATATGGCTATCCTTCGGCAAGCGCTCGCTTGGCCATGCAGGCCGAGTCCTCGTTGTGGGGACGAAGACGCGTGGTGGGCTCAAAGCTCAAGCACGATAGCACGCTTGGCTACATTAGCCGCGGTGCTGCCCGCCGTAGCGGCCTCAATCCTGCTGGTTGGCATCGTTACGTGCCGATCGTGGTCGTTGCCGCGATAATCGTCATCGCGCTCGCGGCGCTTGGCTATGCAGGTGGCGGCGCGAGTCTGGGCGCGATGTTCAAATCGCCCGAACTTGCGCATGCAGGCATAGAAGTTGTCGAGGGCGCTCAGGCCCAGACGGGCGTCGCGCCCCAGCGCGGCATGGTCGCAGTCGCTGCCGCCATTGCCGATGCTCAAAAGGATGAAGGCGGGCAAAAAGCAGAGGGAGCGGCACAGACGAGCGATGACGGGGCGAATTCAGCTTCAAATCAAACGGCGTAGACCTGCCGGAACATAAAATCGTCACAGCGAGGTGCCGTTTGGGGCTATGGGCGAACAAAAATCTGCAGTATTGCTTCTTGTAGAGCTGTTTGGTCGCAGTTTGCAAAAAAGCTATACTGCTAGGCACTTGAAAATCTGCAAGCTGCAAGTTGAGGAGTACCTAACATGAAAAAGAGATTCATGGCAGCACTGAGCGTTCTCGCTCTTGCCCTGGCTATGCCCGTGGCTGCTTTTGCTGCTAACAGTCCTGCAAATGTTAAAAGCGGTCCTGTTACGTCCAACGGCGTGACTGCGAATGCGTCTGGCGTTGCCGCTGGTAGCGATGCTTGGCTTAAGGTTGTCGGTACTGGTACTGCCGCCACCAACGTTCCCTCTGGCTCCAATGTGGTTGCTTCTTTTGAGGTCACCCAGCACAACACGAGCGGCCCGTACAACTTTACCTTTGCTCTTGGCTCCCAGTATGCTGGCGCCAAGGTGACCGCCTACATCCAGCATGATTCTGGCGTTAGGGAGGAGAAGGAGCTGACCGCCGACGCCAACGGCAACGTTTCCTTCACGATGAACGAGCTCTGCATCATCTCTCTGGTTGCTCAGCCCACGAGTGGCGCTTCTGCTGCCGCTAGCACGACCGTGACTGCCGACAAGGGTGCTAAGTCTCCGACTACCGGTGTGGACACCACCGGTGTCGCCGCCGTGGCTGTTGTTGCTGCTGCTGGTGCCGCTTGCGCCTTTGTTGCTCTTCGCAAGAACAACTAGCACGCATACGGTTTCAACCGTATGATTTGAGGACCCGTACTTGTGCGGGTCCTTTTTTAACTGATTTGGGATGAAGGAATATCATGGCAGAGAAGCCGTCGGGCAAGCATGTGGGCAACCCGGGCAAAAGGCGTCGCGCCGCAATTCTCAAAGGTGTTATCGCCGTGCTGTTGTTGGTTGCAGTTGGCTGTGGCGGGTACGTGCTTTACATGTACCATCTAGATCAAAAAGGCGCCGAGGAGATGAGCGCGACGGGCAAGCCCGCGACCAAGGTCGAGTCTAAGAACGACGAGCTGCCGGATAATCCCATCGATTTTGCTCCACTGATCCAGGAGAACGCTGACATCTACGCTTGGCTCTACATTCCGGGCACCGATATCAATACGCCCTTGCTGCAGAGCTCGGTGGATGATCTGTTCTATCTCAATCACGACAAGGATGGCAAGTACGATCCGTACGGCGCCGCCTTTAGCCAAATGGCCAACGCCCGCGATTTTAGTGACCCCGTCACGGTGATTTATGGTCATGTGAACAGACGCATGTTCCACAACTTGCATTATTTTGAGGATGCGGACTTTTTTAACGAGAACACCGAGTTCTTTATCTACACACCCGGTCATATCTTGAAGTACAAGATCGTTTCGGCCTACCAGTACGACAATCGCCACATCCTCAACTCGTTTAACTTTGCCGATCCCGCCGTACGCCAGGAGTATTTCAATACCGTTTGCAATCCCGACGCGCTCCTTAAAAACGTGCGCGAAGGCGTATCGCTTGATGCGGATAGTAAGATTGTACAGCTGAGCACCTGCGTGCTCGATAAATCACAGCGCAGCAACTGGCGCTATATCGTTAGCGGTGTTTTAGTTAATGATCAGGAAACCAAGTAGCAATGAACCCACGCGGTAAACACTTAATTGATGCGGTAGACCCCGAAGAAAGCGGCCAGGAGAGCACTTCCCAGCAGCAGATTTCCGATGTGACGCAGCCTGCCGATGAGACCGAATGGCCTTCGCTCGATGAGGCAGCACCGCAGCGCCGTCGCCGTTCCAAGGAGTCGATTAGGCGCATCAAACGTCGTCGCCGTATCCGCACGCTCGTGATCGTGCTGCTCGTGATCGGCGCGATTGTTGCTGCCGGCTGGGGCTTTGTGAGCCATAGCGTGAGCCAGGGCAAAAGGAAGATCGAGGAAAAGACCCAGAAGGTCATTAAGGCCAAGGGCGACACCATTACCTATAACGGTAAGAAGTACGCGCTCAACAAGCACATGGCTACAATCGCGTTTATCGGTTTTGATAACCGCGCATCTGATGATGGCACCAAAGAAGGCCAGTCGGATACCGTTATGGTTGTAGCCCTTAATACCGATACGGGCGAGGCGCGAGGCATCGTTATTCCGCGTGATAGCTTGGTCGCGGTCGATACGTACGCAGGCGGCTCGTTTTCGGGACAGGTGACCGAGCAACTGTGTCTGCAATTTGCCTACGGCACCGACGGCGATAATTCCTCGCAGCTGACGGCGGCGGCCGCTTCACGCGTACTCGACAATATCCCGGTCGACTATTACTACACGCTCAATATTGAGGGCGTGGCGCCTATCAATGATTCTATTGGCGGCGTGACGCTGGTACCCACGCAGACTGTGCCGGGCACTTCGGTGGTCGAGGGCCAGGAGACAACACTCTTTGGCAAGATGGCCGAGAAGTACGTGCAGTGGCGCGATACCTCTGTGCTCACGTCCTCGCTCGACCGAACCGCGCGTCAGGTGAGTTACCTCCAGGCGTTTGCGTCCAAGGTTCTCAGTAGCGCTAAGAGCAACCCCGCTGCGCTCATCAGCCTGTACCAAACCATGGACGACTATACGTGGACCAACCTGGGTCTCGATGAGTTTAGCTATCTAGCGACTACGATGCTCGAGCACGGCCTAACTTCGTTTGATGTCGTGACGCTGCAGGGCACCATGCAGCAGGGCGACACCTTCGCCGAGTTCTATCTGGACCAGGACAATGTAAAACAAACCGTTGTGGACACCTTCTATCATCCTGTTAATTAGCTGTCCAGGTGCCGGATGCCAACGGTGGTTCACTCGATGTCAGGCACCAACAGCGAGCGGGCCGCATTTGCGCCAAGGTGACGTGAAATGAGAGGGTGCTGACCTTTTGGTCGCGCCCTCGAAATTGAACGTCAGATTGGCGTTAATGCGGCTCGCGCAGCGTCAACGGGTCCGCCGTTCGTTAGAACGGCGGAACATACACCACGTTGTCGCGGCGCGGCTTTGCTTCGGGAAGCGTGCCCTCGGCATAGCCCAGAATGCAGTTGCCCACACCGCGCAGGCTTCCGTCGGCGGGCAGACCCCACTTGGTCAGCAGTTCCAGTCCCTCGGGTGAGTCAAAGACCTCGTGCGCGCGGTGGATCCAACACGAATCGACGCCCAGCGCATAGGCTGCGTTGAGCAGGTTGCCCATGGCGAGCGAGCCGTCTTCCAGGTGCGTGGGCACGCTGCGGTCGACCAGCACCACCACAACGGTCTTGGCGCCGTAGAAGGGATCTCCCTCTCTGCCCATAACTTGGGCGTTGAGCTGCGAGAGGCGCTCGACGGTTGCGGGGTCGGTGACGGCGACGAACGTGACCGGCTGGCGTCCCATGCCGCTCGGCGCGTACTGGCCGGCTTCGATAATGCGTGCGAGCTTCTCGGCCTCGACAGGGCGATCGCTGTATTTGCGGCAGCTGCGGCGGTGGATGAGTGCTTCGATGGTCTCCATGGGTCCTCCTGACGTTGGTTTCGATGCCTCGTTCTTACCCGCCGAACCAAAACCGTAATCGCGTAGTCGGCCCCAAACAACGCAAGCTACCAAGTGGAAAAGTTGGTTTGCATAAAACTTCAGCCAGAATGTGACAAACCGGTGGGATGGTTAAACGTTTTATCCCGTCTACCCTGCGGTTTTTTACCACTTGCCTA
>OIEA01000617.1_pt1 | contig 15188 bp, 9 predicted proteins | sample 1581631 | NCBI WGS metagenome assembly OIEA01 (sample SAMEA3882526, study PRJEB24775) | human gut metagenome | biome: human-associated habitat; feature: intestine environment; material: feces | place: Netherlands | collected 2009/2010
GACCTGCCAGAACATGCCGCTCTCGGCATCTTGGAACGCGATCATTGCGTCCACAGCGTCCTTGAGCATCGACATGATCGCGCGGTACTCATAATAGAGCATATCGTCCATGCGCTCAAGCACGTCGACCATCGCAACAAGGAACCAGCCCATGGCGCGCAGCCAGAAGTTGGGGCTGCAGCCGGTGACGGGGTCGGCCCAGTACATCTGGCGGCTCTCATCATAGCCGTGGTAGTACAGGCCGGTCTTCCCGTCCCGCATGTGCTTTTTGATGTTCATGAACTGCTTGTAGCTGTCAATGCAGCCCTGCATCTTGTTGTAGCGGGTCTCGTACTCCATATAGAAGGGCTGGGCCATGTAAGTGCCATCCAGCCAGACCTGGTTGGGATAGATCTTCTTGTGCCAGAAGTTGCCCTCCTTGGTGCGGGGCTGGGTGAGCAGCTGGCTGCGGATGGTGTCGATGGCCTTGCGGTACTTCTCGTCCCCGTAGATATCATACAGAATGAACAGGTTCTTGCCCTGATTCACGTTGTCCAGATTGTACTCCTTGGGGTCGTAGGTCTTGATGGAGCCGTCTTCGGCACGCTCGTACTCGGGCGGTTCGTTCCAGTCCTCGACCATGCGGCGCTGGATTCCTTTGCGCGGTTTTTCAACTTCGGCAAGCGTGCGTTCGCGCCAGTTTTCGTCGCGTGCATAGCGGTCGGGGAAGATCTGGTAGACCATACCGCGCTCGTACCACTCGGGTCGAACTTCGCGGTGCTTGTAGACGGTGACCTGGAATGACGGCACCTCGGCGTAATCGTAGGTTACGCCTTCGCCGCCGGTGCGGCCCTGTGGTGCGCCCAGGCGAACCTCGGGCTGGCCCTCGATATTGCAGATAAAGCTGTACCAGATAAGACAGGGTTCAGTGCACTCAAGCTCTACGGTAAATATGCCATCGCCCTCGTGCGTCATGGGATACCGAGACTCACCGATCTCATCGACCCAGGTGCGCAGCGTAAGCGTTGCCTGCGCGGGATCGGCGTCCTCCAGAATCACGGAGAGCGAAAGGGTTGTTCCTGTGGTCACAGCGCCAAACGGAGTGCGAAACTGCGGCAGACGGCTGTTGTGTATCAATCTCATAGTACGGTCCAGTTCAATAGAATCACGGCCTGCTGGCCATGGGCTTTACGCACAGGATGTAAGTATATCTGTTGTACACAGGCTGTATAAACAACATCCGTTTACCATCGGCGAACGGTTGTCCTAGAAAATCGTTTTACCAACTACCTACAGAGAAGGGGCGCCCGGTTGGAGCGCCCCTTGCTTAGGGTTTGATTAGGTTTTGGATCGTCTTTGGGCTAGCGGCGCTTGCGGGTGGCCGTGGCCTTGCGGACGGACGTCTTCTTGGACGGTGCTTTTTTCTCGGTCGCGGCGGCGGGGGAGACCGGGGCCTCCTTGGTAGGCTCGGGCTTGGCCTTTACCTCGGCCTTGGGCTCCTCTTTGGCGGCAGCAGGCTTGGCATCGACCTTAGCTTCCGCCATGGGAGCTGCAGCTTTGGTAGTGGCCTTCTTGGCCGTCGTCGTGCGCTTGCGCGTGGCGGTCTTGGCGGCGGGCTTGGTCTCGACGGTTGCCTCCGCCTTGGGCTCTGCAGGCGTCTCCTCGACCTTGGCTGCGGGCTTTGCGGCTGACTTGGTCGTGGCGGCCTTCGTGGTCGTCGACTTGCTTGCCGTGGTTTTCTTGGCTGCCGTTGTCTTCTTTGCGGTCGTGGTCGTCTTCTTTGCAGTAGTCTTTTCCGGAGCCTTGGTGGCCGGCTTGGCCTCAGCGACCTCGGCCTTTACCTCGGGAGCAGCCTCGGCTTCGGCGGCCTTCTTGGCAGCGGCGGTCGTGCGCTTGCGCGTGGTCGTTGTCTTGGTAGCGGTGGTTTTGGTTGCCGCCGCCTTGGTCCCCGTGGCCTTCTTGGCCGTCGCCTTACGAGTCGCGGTCTTCTTTGCTGCAGGCTTCGCAGCGGGTTTCACCTTAGGCTCGGGCTCGGGAGTAGCTTCGACCTTCATCACAGGCTCGGCCTTAACGGGCTCAGCTTCAACCGGTTTCTCCTCGGCCTTGGGCTCCTCAACAACCTCAGGCTCGTCGACAACAGCTACCGGCCTCTCAATCTCCGGATGCATAAAGAAGTACAGGTCCAGATACTTATCGGCCGAGCGTGTCCAGCTAAAGTCCTGGCTCATGGCCTGCGTGACCAGCTGGTTCCAGGCGTCACGGTTATCCCAGAACAGGCGTGCCGCGCGGAACACGGCGTCGCCCATCTCGTCGCCGTTAAAGTTGCTAAACGAGAAGCCCGTACCCTCTCCGGTAAACTCGTTATACGGGATCACGGTGTCCTTCAGGCCACCGGTTTCGCGAACGATGGGCAGGGTGCCGTAGCGCATGGCGATGATCTGCGACAGGCCACAGGGCTCAAACTTCGAAGGCATCAGGAACATATCGGCAGCGGCATACATACGCTGCGACAGCGCAGGATCGAACTCGATGCGTGCGGCCATGGTGCCGGGGTACTTGTCCTGGAAGTAGCGCAGGCCGTCCTCGTAGTCGCGATCGCCGGTGCCCAGCACAGCCACCTGCACACCGCCGGCCAGGATGCGGTCGAGCGCGTACATGACCAGGTCCATGCCCTTCTGGCGCGTCAGGCGCGTGACCATCACCATGAGCGGACGATCGTCGCGAACCTCGAGCCCCAGCTCTTCCTGCAGCTTGGCCTTGCACACGGCCTTGCCGGAACGGTCCTCCACGGTGTAGTTGGCGGCAATGCGCTTGTCGGTTGCCGGGTCAAAGCCCTCGACGTCGATGCCATTCAAAATGCCCTGCAGCGCGTACGAACGCTCGCGCAGCACGCCGTCCAGGCCCTCGCCAAACTCGGGCGTCTGGATCTCGTTGGCATAGGTGGGGCTCACCGTAGTGATGGCGTCGGCATAGCGCAGGGCGCCCAGCATGTAGTTGATGCTGCAGGCGTCGCAACGCAGCTGCGAGGCGGCCGCGGGAATATGCGCCACACCCAGGATGTCCTCCATCACGGTGTCGCTAAACTGGCCCTGGAACGCCACGTTGTGGATCGAGAACACGGTCTTGACGCGGTCATACAGCGGCAGGCCCTGGTAGAACTCGCGCAAGAACACGGGCGCCAGTGCCGTCTGCCAGTCGTTGCAGTGCAGGATGTCGCACTCAAAACCTGCCGGCAGGTGCTGCAGGCTCTCGGTGATGGCCTTGGAGAAGAACGCAAAGCGCTCGCCGTCGTCAAAGAAGCCGTACGGATAGTCGCGCGCAAAATAGCGCTCGTTGTCGATGAACATATAGGTGACGCCGTCGTGCTCGAGCTTCTCGAGCCCGCAGTACTCGTTGCGCCAGCCAAGGCTCACGTAAAAGTCGGCAAAGTGCTCCATCTGCGCCTTGTACTCGTCCTTGATGGTGGCGTACTTGGGCACCATCACGATGACCTCGGCGCCGGCGCGCACAAGCGCCGCAGGCAGCGAGCCCGCCACGTCGCCCAGGCCACCGGTCTTCACAAACGGTGCGCACTCGGCCGAGGCAAACACGATCTGCATCTTTTTGCTGGAATCAGCCATATTGTCTCCCATGTTGTTATTCGAGAATAGCCGCCTGGCGCAAACCGGGCGGCTATTCTACATGTTACGAGCGATGTTGCGGTGCCTACGTTAATGCACGATGGTGGTATCGGGAGTTAACGGGGCCTTGCCCAGCACCAGGATGTTCTCGGGCGTGCCGCGAAGCTCGGTGTTGGTGGGAACCACGTTGTTCTTGTCCAGGATGGCGTTCTCAACGCGGGCGCCGCTCTTGATGATGCAGCTCTGGTTGATGATCGAGTTGGTCACCGAGGCGCCTTCCTCAACAACAACGCCGCGCGATAGGATCGAGTTGCGCACGGTGCCCTTGATGATGCAGCCGGCCGAGATGATCGAGTTGCACGCGTGGCTGCCGGTCGCATAGCGCGAAGGCGGCACGTCGTGGGCCTTGGTCAGGATCGGGCGCTCAGGATCGAAGAGCTGGTCGGCCACGGTCTGGTCGAGCAGGTCCATGCTGCGGCGATACAGCGACTTCTCGCTAAACACGCCCACGACCTCGCCCTTGTACTCGTAGCTGCACACGTCGATGTTGCCAAAGTCGCCCTGGAGCGCCTCGAGCAGGTCCAGATAGTCGGCGGCCTGGTAGTGGTCGATAATCTCGAGCAGCGTCTCGCGGTTGACGATGCAGCAGTCCATGGAGGCGTTGTCGCCGTACACGACGCCGGCGCTCACGCCCGTCAGGCGGCCGTTCTCGTTGATCTGCAGCTTGGTCTCGTCATCGACGTTGCGCGTGGCCTTGCAGTACACCACGGTCATCTGGGCGCCGGAGTTCTCGTGCGCGTCGATGATGGTGTTGAGGTCCATGTTAAAGATGATGTTGGTGCCCATCATCACAACATAGGGCTTGTCCGAGCGCTGGAACAGCGTCTTGTTGGAGATGATGTCGCGCAGCAAGAAACGCATGCCGCCCTTGGTGGTGCCATACGCGTTGCCGGGCACCATGAACAGGCCGCCCTTCTTGCGGTCCAGGCCCCAGTCCTTGCCCGAGCCCACGTGGTCGATCAGCGAGCGGTAGTTGCCCGGCATGACGACGCCGACGGTCTTGATGCCGGCATTCATCATGTTGGACAGCGGGAAGTCGATCAGGCGGTAGCGGCCCAAAAACGGAACGGACGCGATGGGGCGGTCCTTGAGCAGCACGCTGCCGTAGGTCGAAGAGTAGTTAGCGGTGATATAACCGATGGCCTTGCGATTGATCATCGGATCATTCCCCCTTCCCGATAACGACGTCATTTCCAACGACGGCCGTATCCTTGGTGGTATCGACAGAGCCGAGCTTCACGCCCTCTTCGACCGTGGAGTTCTCGCCCAAAATAGCGCGGCAGATGTGCGCGCCGCTCTTAACGTGCGCACCCGGCAGCAGCACGGAGTCCTCGACCACGGCGCGCTCCTCGATGATGACATCGGTCGAAAGGATCGAGTGGCGAGCGGTGCCGTAGATCTTGCAGCCGTTGGAGACCAGGCAGTCGTCCAGGCGGCCGTCCGGGCCAATGTAGTGCGGCGGACGCGTGGTGATGTTGGACATGATGGGGAAGTTCTTGTCGAACAGATCGAACTCGGGGTTGTTGCCCAGCAGGTCCATCGAGGTCTCGTGGAAGCTGGCGATGGTGCCGACATCCTTCCAGAAGCCGTGGAACTCGTAGCTGTACAGGCGCTTGTTCTCGCCGAGCAGCTTGGGGATGATGTCCTTGCCAAAGTCGTGGCTCGAGCGCTGGTCCAGAGCGTCCTCCTCGAGCGCCTCAATCAGCACGTCGGCCGAGAAGATGTAGATGCCCATGGACGCGAGGTTCGAATCGGGCTTATCGGGCTTCTCGGTGAACTTGGTGATGCGGCCGTCCTCGGGGTCGGTGGTCAGGATGCCAAAGCGGCTGGCCTCCTCCCACGGCACGGGCATAACGCTCACCGTGAGGTCGGCGTTGTTCTCAATGTGCGTCTTGAGCATCTTGCGGTAGTCCATGCGATACAGATGGTCGCCCGAAAGAATCAGGACGTACTTGGGGTCGTTGGCCTTGATGTAGTCGAGGTTCTGCGTAATGGCGTCGGCCGTGCCCGCATACCAGGCGCCACCGGTCTGCGTCTCGTACGGCGGCAGGATCGACACGCCACCGTCGCGGCTGTCCAGATCCCAAGCCTCGCCGGAGCCCACGTAGGCATGCAGCAGGTAGGGACGGTACTGCGTCAGAACGCCCACCGTGTCGATGCCCGAGTTGGAGCAGTTGGAGAGCGAGAAGTCGATAATGCGGAACTTGCCACCAAAGCTAACCGCCGGCTTGGCGATCTTTTGGGTGAGTGCCCCCAATCGGCTGCCCTGTCCTCCTGCGAGGAGCATCGCGATGCATTCTTTCTTACTCATCGATTTCTCCTTCTGTCATCGATGTTCTTAAACCCATTAGCGACGGGCGCGACCGAGCGCCGCGCCCGTCGAGTAATGCCGTGCTGGCATAAGGGAGCTCGCGCGCCTTTACGCGTGCCAGATCTCGTCGCGGTACTCGCGAATGGTGCGGTCGCTCGAGAACCAGCCGGAGGAGGCGGTGTTGAGCAGCGCCTTGCGGTTCCAGGTCTCCTGGTCGCCGTAGCTGTTCGTGAGCGCCTCCCAGGCGTCGACGTAGCTGCGGAAATCGGCCATGACCAGATCGGGGTCGTTGTTGTTCATGAGCTCGTTGTAGATGCTCTCGAAGTTGCCCGAAAGACCCGCAAAGGTGTTGTCCTTGAGCTCGTCCATCACGCGGCCCAGACGCTCGCGGTCGCCGTTGAGGGTATCCCACGCAAAGTAGCTGTTGGATGCCCAGAGCTGCTCGACCTCGGGAGCGGTCAGGCCAAAGATGGCCTCGTTCTCGCGGCCGGCCAGGTCGGCGATCTCGATGTTGGCGCCGTCGAGGGTGCCCAGCGTAATGGCGCCGTTCATCATGAGCTTCATGTTGGACGTGCCCGAGGCCTCCTTGCCGGCCGTGGAGATCTGCTCCGAGATCTCGGCGGCAGGGTAGATGAGCTGGGCGTTGCTTACACGGAAGTTGGGGATAAAGCAGACCTTCATGACCTCGTTCACGCGGGCGTCGTTGTTGATGACGTCGGCCACGGAGTTAATGAGGCGGATGGTCTCCTTGGCAAAGGTGTAGCTCGAGGCAGCCTTGCCGCTAAAGATGAAGGTCGTCGGCGTCACGTGGAAGTTGGGATCGGCGATGCGACGGTTGTAGATGTCCATCACCTTCATGATGTTCATGAGCTGGCGCTTGTAGGCATGGAAGCGCTTAACCTGAACATCAAAGACGGTGTTGGGGTCAATGATTAGACCGGTCTCGGCCTTAACGTAGGCGGCCAGGCGCTCCTTGTTGGCGCGCTTGGAGGCACCCACGGCCTTCAGGAACTCGGTGTCGTTCTGGAACTCTTTGAGCTTTTCCAGCTCAAAGGCGTCCTTGAGCCAGCCATCGCCAATGGCCTCGGTCACGAGCTTGGCGTAGGTTGGGTTGGACTCGGCAAAGAAGCGACGGTGCGAAATGCCGTTGGTCTTGTTGTTGAACTTCTCGGGCGTCAGGGCATAGAAGTCCTTGAGCACGATGTTCTTGATGATGTCGGAGTGAATCTTGGCCACGCCGTTGACGCTGTGGCTGCAGATCACGGACAGGTTGGCCATGCGAATCTCGCCGTCCCACAGGATGGCGGTCTGGCGAAGGCGCTCCTGCCAGCCCTCCTGCGTGGTGTCGAACGACTCGTGCCAACGACGGCTGATCTCGTCGATGATCTGGTACACGCGGGGGAGGAGCTTGGAGAACGTGCCGATGGGCCACTTCTCCAGAGCCTCGGGCAGGATGGTGTGGTTGGTGTAGCTTACGACCTGCGTCACGATGTTCCAGGCGTCGTCCCACTCAAGCTTCTTCTCGTCGATCAGGATGCGCATGAGCTCGGGGCCGCACATGGCGGGGTGCGTGTCGTTGGTATGGATGGCAACAAACTGCGGCAGCAGCTCCCAGTTCTCGCCGTGCTCCTTCTCAAAGGTGTCGAGCAGGCTGTAGATGCCGGCCGAGACAAACAGGTACTCCTGCTTCAGGCGCAGCAGACGGCCGTGCTCGCCGGCGTCGTTGGGGTAGAGGATGGCGCTGATGGCCTCGGCCTCGGCGCGCTCGGCATCGGCCTGGGCGTAGTCGCCGCGGTTGAAGGCCTCCAGATCGAAGTGCTCCTCGACCGGCTCGGCGGCCCAGACGCGCAGCTTGTTGACGGTCTCGCCGGCATAGCCCACCACGGGGATGTCGTAGGGGACGGCCAGGATATCCTGCGTGTCCACCGTGCGGTAGAACGTGCGGCCGTTCTCCTCAAAGCCCTCGACGCGGCCACCAAACTTAATGGTTACGGCCTTGTCCTGACGACGGACCTCCCAGGGATAGCCGTGGGTGAGCCACTCGTCGGTGGCCTCGACCTGGCTGCCGTTGACGATCTCCTGCTTAAACAGGCCGTAGCGGTAGCGCATGCCGTTGCCGTAGCCGGCAATGCCCTCGGCTGCCATGGAATCCAGGAAGCATGCGGCCAGACGGCCCAGGCCACCGTTGCCCAGCGCCGGATCGGGCTCCTGGTTCTCGATGACGGACAGGTCAAAGCCCATGTCGTCGAGTGCCTCGGCGACCATATCGCGCACGCCAAAGTTGAGCAGGTAGTTGTCGAGCAGGCGGCCGATCAAAAACTCGATCGAGAAGTAGTACACGCGCTTTTTGCCCTCGGCGGTGACGCGGGCGTCACTCTTGGTGGCAACGGTACGTGCCTTCTCGGCCACGAGCTTGGCCAGGGCGTTAAAGCGATCGAGGTCGCTGGCGGCCTCGATGCTCTTGCCGCTAATGCTCATGACGGCATCGCGATAGAGCTCGGTAAACTCCTGCTTGTTGTCGAAGATCTTATTCATACGTTCCTTTCCCCCGGGGATGTTTCTCCCGGAACGGTTATGACTTGTATCCTACGCCCCCGCGGGGCGGGTAATTACAGTGGTAACGCCTTTGTTACGCTTTCTTGGTAGGAGTCTTAACAACAGCTGCCTTGGCCTTGGGAGCAGCCTTTTTGGTGGCTGCCTTCTTGGCCGTGGTGGACTTGGTCGAAGCCTTGGCAGCGGGCTTGGCAGCCTTCGCCTTGGCCGGAGTCTTCTTGGCGGCCGCGGGCCTGGGCTTTACCGAGGACGTGCGCTTGCGCGTCGCCTTCTTAGGCTCCTCGACCACGGGCGGCTTGTAGCTGCTGGGACCGCGGCGCTTAAGCACCACGCCAGCCAGGCCGGGCACCTTGATCTCGATGGAGTCCATCTGCCCGTTCCAGGGATAGGGCTCGCTCGAGCAGGTGTAAGGCTCTTCGCCGGCATAGCCGCTGCCGCCAAACTCGGGACGGTCGGAGTCAAAGATGACCTCCCAGTCGCCCTCGCGCGGCACGCCCACACGGAAGCTCTCATAGCTCGCCGGATCAAAGTTGATCAGGATCACCAGGTCGTCATCGATGTCCTCGCCCTGACGCACAAAGCTCACGATGGACTGCTTGGAGTTATCCGCGTCAATCCAGGTAAAGCCGTCGTCGGTGTATCCGCGCTCGTACAGGGCGGGCTCGGCAGTGTACAGGTGGTTGAGCGCCTTGATAAACGCCTGATGGTGAGCATGGGTCTCGTACTCCTCGGTCAGGAACCACTGGATGGACTCGTAGTAGCGCCACTCGATAAACTGGCCGATCTCGTTGCCCATGAAGTTGAGCTTGGCACCGGGGTGCGTCATTTGGTAGAAAGCCAGCGTGCGCAGGCCGGCAAACTGGCGCCACCAGTCGCCCGGCATGCGGCCGATCAGCGAGCACTTGCCGTGCACGACCTCGTCGTGGCTCAGCGGGCAGATGAAGTTCTCGGTAAAGGCGTACATGATGGAGAACGTGAGCAGCCCGTGGTTGCCGGGGCGCCACGGAAAATCGGTCTGCATGTAGTGCAGGGTGTCGTTCATCCAGCCCATGTCCCACTTGTAGTGGAAGCCCAGGCCGCCGTCCTGCGGCGGGTAGGTCACGAGCGGCCACGCGGTGGACTCCTCGGCCATCATCATCACGTCGGGGAAGTGAGCCTCAACGGCGCAGTTGACCTGGCGAATGAACGCGCTGGCGTCCAGGTCCTCCTCGGTACCGTACTTGTTGAACTTCTTTTGACCCGGATCGTCGATGCCAAAGTTGAGGTACAGCATACTGGACACGCCGTCCATGCGAATGCCGTCAACGTGGAAGTTCTCGAGCCAGTACAGCACGTTGGAGACCAGGAAGGAGCGGACCTCGCCGCGGGCGAAGTCAAACTTGTGCGTGCCCCAGTTGGGGTGAATCTCGTGCTCAAACAGCATGTGGCCGTTAAAGGTGGCAAGGCCGTGGGAGTCGGCACAAAAGCCGCCGGGCACCCAGTCCATGATCACGCCGATGCCCGCCTCGTGACACGCATCGATAAAGTGCATGAGCTGCTGCGGGTTGCCGTAGCGCGAGGTGGCGGCATAGTAGCCGGTCGTCTGGTAGCCCCAGGAGCCATCGAACGGATGCTCCATAAGCGGCATGACCTCGATATGCGTGTAGCCCATGTCGCGCACGTAGTCCACGAGCTCCACCGACAAGTCGTCGTAGGTGTAGAACTCGCCGCGCTGCGCGGGGAAAGGATCCATGGGGCCGGGGTAGTTGCCGTACTCGTCGGGCTCGCCCTGCGGCGCGTCGCCGTGGCGCTTCCACGAGCCAATATGCACCTCGTAGATGTTGAGCGGCTGCGACATGTGGTTGTGGCTGGCGCGGCGCTTGAGCCACGCGGCGTCGTTCCACTTGTAGCCATCGAGGGTCCACAGCACGCTCGCGGTACCCGGAGGGCACTCGGCCTTAAAGGCATACGGATCGGCCTTGTAGAGCTTTTCACCCTCGTTGGTCTCAATAAGATATTTATAGAGCTGACCCTGCTCGGCGCCAGGAATAAAGCCTTCCCAAATAGCGCTCGTATGCACGGGCACCAGCGGGTTGGCCTGCTCATCCCAGTCGTTAAATTCACCAATGACATGGACACTCTTTACGTCGGGCGCCCAAACGCAAAAGCGCCAGCCGCGCGTGCGCTGCTGCGTGTCGGGATGCGCGCCCATCTTTTCCCAGCTGCGCTCCCACATACCAATGCCAAACAGGTAGACATCGTCCTTGGAGAGCTCCGGTGCGTGCGGAGCCGGTTTGCGGGTTGCGGGCTTTTTAGCCGTTGGCTTTAGCTTTGTATCGCTCACGTTTGATCCCATCATGACGCGGCAGCGTGTTGCCTTGGTGACTAGATGCGAAAGGTCCAAGGCTGCACGAATCGAAGGGACGGCGAAGTTTCTGTGATTCGTTCCACCTCGCGTGCTCGGTGGAACTTTCGGCAGAAACTACGATAACACCTGTGCGTTAGTTTTATGGACGAAAGCGGATTTGCGGGGGCGTTTAATCGGTAAGCGACATGTTTATACCACTGGCAGAATTGCCGTGGTAAAACTCTTGACAGTTTTACCAATTTGGGTTTCAAAATTGTTTGGCTGACGTTTGGTAAAACGTTTTTAGCAGGATGTTTACCATTTGATATCGAAAGGTTCGTTTATGTCCCATACCGCCGCTCCCAAGGTTGCTTTTATTTTCGATTGCGACGGCACACTGGTTAATAGCACCCCCGTTTGGGCCTATGCCCAGCCCGAGTTATTGCACCGCCACGGTGTCAACGTGACGGTCGACGATTTTGCCCAGTTTGAGCATTTGTCGCTGGAGGATGAGTGCCAGGCCTACCACGACACCTGGGGCATTGGCGCGAATGGCGAGGAGCTGTACCGCGAGCTGAGCAATATTCTGATTGATGGGTACTCCAAGGTGCCGCCGCGCGAGGGACTCCTGCAATTTTTGGAGCAGGCGAAGGCGGCGGGCATTGCCATGTGCGTAGCCACGTCCACGCCGGCCGAGCTGGTACAGTCCGCGCTCGCTGGTGCCGGGCTCGATGCTTACATGGAGTTTGTTACCACGACGGGCGAGGCGGGACGCTCCAAGCAGTTCCCCGATGTATACGAACTGGCGCTGCGCCGCCTGGAGGAGCGCCATGGGCACAAGTTTGAGTCCGCATGGGTGTTTGAGGACGCGGTCTTTGGCCTTAAGAGCTCTGGGGTCGCCGGCTTTAAGCGCGTGGGTATTTATGACCCGCACGGCCGTATGAAGCGCAGCGATGTGCGCGCCAACTGCGATATCTTTATCGACAGCTACGAGGAGCTGGATTTGAATCGCGTGCTTTCGTTTGAGGGATAGGCGAGGGCTGTGGGTTCCAAAGTGTTAGTGGTCTGCGGCTCGCCCGTGGTGGCGAGCGCGGATCTGTTGCGTAGGCTAGCAGAGGAGTGCGACCACGTTGTCGCCGTGGACCGCGGACTCGACGCTCTGTTGAGTGCCGGCCTGGGCTGCGACGTGTATGTGGGGGATGCCGACACGGTGAGTGATGCGGGTCGTGCAATGGTCGATGTCGCCACCGATTTTGAAGTTGAGCGCCACGACCCGTACAAGGACTATACCGATCTGGCGCTGGCGCTCGATTCTGTCCGCCGTCGTTGGCCGGGTGCCGAAGTGGTTGCGACCTGCGCCACCGGCGGCCGCCCGGATATGGCGCTTTCCGTACTGGGGCTGCTCGCGAGCTACGAGGATGCCCCTGTCTGGATTGCCGAAGACGAGACCACGGCCCGCATCCTGCACGCAGGTGAATTGTGGACCATCAATGGCGCCGAAGGCAAGACGTTTTCCATCATCGCCATAGCCCCTGGGACGGTGGTAAGCGAACACGGTCTAGAGTGGGAGCTAGACCACAGTCCCCTTGGCCTGTTGGCCGACACGGGCATCAGCAACGTCGTCAGGTCAACAGCCACAATCCAAGTCCACACCGGCACCGCAATCGCTTACCTATATAAATAGGCATTTAGAATCAGACCTAAAAAAGTCCTTGCACGCCGCGCCAACTTCCCCTATAGTATTTCGTCGTCACGGGGGCGTAGCTCAGCTGGGAGAGCGCTTGACTGGCAGTCAAGAGGTCAGGGGTTCGATTCCCCTCGTCTCCACCATCGTTAATGCTAAGGCCTTCGGAATTCCGAAGGCCTTTTTTCAATGCAAAACACCTCGGCACACAAACCGATACCCACACCAACAAAAAGTTGCACAATTTATTTCCCATGTCTGTACATAGTTTGTTATCTAATGGCAATTAACGGTGCAGCTCGCTGCTCCATTTGGGCTTCAGGAACGCTCCCAATTATTGCCAGCACCCCAATAACCTACGTCAACGTGAACAACATCCCAAAATAACCCCCTTAAGCACGCTAAATGAACGATATGTTGTCCAACGCAGCCCAAATCAGTTTCGCTAACAGCTTGTGCTAGGATACCTAACGTTACATGAGTTCAACTGTGCTCGCGGCTCCAGCAAGTTGCAAAGCGCAGGGTCGATCAGCATCCGGCCGTAACGGCGGTGCCAGAAACACCACGAGCTCCAATAAAGAAGTCATGCGACGTTGTTTATTTGTATTGAGGTAATTCTCTAATACAACTAATTAATTGTTGTATGCCAATACGTAGCAGTCCTGCAGCTGTTTGCGTGCGGTCCAGTTTTGTACCCGCTTGACTGGTTCGCACGCAGCCAGCTGGGGTTACGGTCATTTTTGCGATACACTTCCGCGACTCTAGCAACTGCATTTGTACATACCGTTCACGGTAGGGCAGAGCCACGTGCTTGTCTAACTGGGCTCAGGGTTTGAATATGGAGCGCCTTCGCGCAAAAGCGCCCTGGCGAAGCCATACCCAAACCCCGTGAGCCACACGTAAGACAGCAAGGGGGTGGTGCTCGTGTGGTATGTAATCCAGGTCATTAACGGTCGCGAAGACGTAATGCGCGAGCGCATCGAGCGAGTGGTGCCGGCGAGTGCCATGCAAGAGCTCTTTTATCCCCAATATCAAACCGAGATCAAGGTACACGGCGAATGGGTCAATACGACCAAGTCGCTCTTTCCCGGTTATCTTATCTGCGACACGGAAGATCCCCGTACCGTGCAACAGTATCTGCTGCGCATGGACGACTTTGCCCGGGTGCTTTCCCAGGACGGTCAGTTTGTGCCGCTGGCAAAAGAAGAGGTCCAGCTTATTGGCGGATTTACGCATAGGGGAGACCGCGTAGTACCCATGAGCGAGGCCCTAAAAGACGGTGATCAGGTCGTAGTGACGGCAGGTCCGCTGCTGGGCCACGAAGGCCTTATCAAAACCATTAACAGACGCAAGAGCACTGCTTATCTGGAGCTCGACCTATGCGGCCGACGCGTAACTACGCGCGTTGGCCTTGCCGTGCTTTCGGCCGAGCAGCGCGTCATGCGCAACCTTAAAAAGGCGATCGCCTAACTATGGGCGACTGTTTAACGGAATAGGGAGGATCCCCGGGGCGGGGACGTAGGTTTGAAGGAAATAGTGTCAGATAAAACTGAATATTCAGCAGGAGCGCCGGCGGGGGCCGCGCTTGTTGCCCAGGCCATGAACGGCGGTGACGCAAGCATGCGCTACAAGGCCATGCAGGCCGTGAAGGACTGGGACCGCACGCGCCTGGCCTACCGCAGCGTCAAGCGCATCTTCGACATCTTGTTCAGCGGCTGCGTGCTGGCCGTCATCGCCATACCCAGCCTGGTGCTGGCCGCCGCCATCCGCCTGGAGAGCGAGGGCAACCCGTTCTACAGCCAGATCCGCGTTGGCCAGACCCACCGCGACGGCAGCCTGTCCACCTTCCGCATGTGGAAGTTCCGCAGCATGTACAGGGACGCCGACGAGCGCCTCGCCGAACTCAAGGAGCAGAACGAGATCGCCGGCGCCATGTTCAAGATGAGGGGGGACCCGCGCGTCACCAGGATCGGCAAGTTCATCCGCAAACACTCCATCGACGAGTTCCCGCAGTTCCTGAACGTGTTCCTGGGCCAGATGTCCGTCGTGGGTCCGCGCCCGCCGCTGCCCAACGAGGTGGCCGAGTACACCGAGTACGACCTGCAGCGCCTGGCCGTGAAGCCTGGCATCACCGGCTGGTGGCAGGTGACCGATCGCAACGATACCGACTTTGACGGCATGGTCCGCCGCGATCTTGAGTACATCGCCAAGCGCGGCCCAATCACGGACCTGAAGATTGTTCTCCTCACGGTCGTTGAGGTCTTTACCGGTGGAGGTGCTTGCTAAATGACTGAACCGGTTAGGGTGGCTCAGGTTGTTGGCAAGATGGTTGGCGGCGGCGTCGAGGCCGTTGTCATGAACTATTATCGCCATATTGACCGAAGTAAAGTCCAGTTCGATTTTCTTGTCGATTCAGATTCGACGCTCGTGCCACGTGAAGAGATCGAATCGCTTGGTGGTCGAATCTTTGAGATTCCGCCCTACCAGCATGCGATTGAATATCAGCGAGAGCTTCAAAGCCTCTTTACGCAAGAGGGCTGGAAGATAGTGCACAGCCATATCAACGCGCTTTCCGTCTTTCCGCTTCACGCCGCGAAGAAGGCAGGGGTACCCGTGCGTATCGCCCACAGCCACTCGACGAGCGGCAAAGGCGAG